>Ga0310837_100242_pt1 | contig 50282 bp, 45 predicted proteins | sample SM_ome_5_FD_201315 | JGI IMG/M metagenome (GOLD analysis project Ga0310837, IMG submission 201315) | Sorghum-adapted microbial communities enriched on stacked mutant (SM) sorghum from Joint BioEnergy Institute, Emeryville, California... ...
TGTGGCCGTTCACCCTCTCAGGTCGGCTACGCATCGTCGCCTTGGTAGGCCGTTACCCCACCAACTAGCTAATGCGCCGCGGGCCCATCCGCAAGCGGCAGATTGCTCCGCCTTTCCCATCAGAGGGATGCCCCTCCGATGACCATCCGGTATTAGCTGACGTTTCCGCCAGTTATCCCCGTCTTGCGGGCAGGTTGCCCACGTGTTACTCACCCGTTCGCCGCTAAGTCTTCATCCTTCCACCCGAAGGCTTCCGAATGAAAACTCCGCTCGACTTGCATGTATTAGGCACGCCGCCAGCGTTCGTCCTGAGCCAGGATCAAACTCTCCATTAAAGAAAGTTCCTATCCTGATCCAAGCAAAGCTTGGCTCAACTATTTATCCGGTGAAGGACTTGCTGCCGTCAAGGCCGCAGTTTCCCTCAATTGGGTCGACGTTGCCGTCGACTTCCGTCAGTGTTGTTCTTTGAACATCGTCCTTCGGACGCTGCGGCAAGAACAAACTGACTGGACCCGTATGCTTGTTTGCGGTTTTCAAGGTGCAAGGTTTTGCTTTCGCTTCGTCGTTGTCATTTCTGACAGCGACCTTTTCATATTAGCACATCCGCCGTCGCCTTGGCAACAAGATTTTTTTGGAATTTCGCGTCGACCGTTGCAAACGATCTTGCTGCCTCCGTTTCCCGCTGCCGGGTCCGGCGTCCGCCTTCGTGGCGGCAAAGAAGATATTATCACGGTCCGGGACGGAATGCAACTTCACTTCTTCCCGGTCCTGCATGGAAATGCCAAAAGCGCCAGAGGCAAGCCGGAAACGGCTTGGCGCCGCGGCCGTTGCCCGGCCGCCCGTCAGCCAAAACGCCATTTCCGGCCCCCGATTTTCCCTAAACCCACGGAACGGCTTACCGTTCCCGCATGTGCGGGAACAGGAGCACGTCACGGATGGACGGCTGGTCGGTCAGCAGCATGACCAGCCGGTCGATGCCGATGCCAAGGCCGCCCGTCGGCGGCATGCCGATCTCCAGGGCGTGGATGAAATCTTCGTCCATCATGTGGGCTTCGTCGTTGCCCTGCTCGCGTTCCTTCAATTGCGCCTCGAACCGTTCGCGCTGGTCGATCGGGTCGTTCAGCTCGGTGAAGGCATTGGCGTGCTCCCGGGCCACGATGAACAGCTCAAACCGGTCCGTGAAGCGCGGATCCGCGTCGTTTTTCTTCGCCAGGGGCGAAATCGCCACCGGATGGCCGATGACGAAGGTCGGCTGGATCAACGTCTGCTCCACGAACGTTTCAAAGAACTGGTTGACGATATGCCCGAACGTCATGCCCGGTTCCACCGGCACGTTGTGTTCCTTCGCCAGTCGATGCGCTTCTTCGTCGCTCATTTGCACGCTGAAGTCGATTCCGACCACTTCCCGGATCAGGTCCACCATCGTCGCCCGGCGCCACGGCGGCGTCAGGTCGATTTCCTGCCCCTGATACGTGATTTTGGTCGTGCCGAGCACTTCCTGCGCAATGTGGGCGATCATGTTTTCCGTCAGCGACATGATGTCCTTGTAGTCGGCGTACGCTTCATACAGTTCCAGCATGGTGAATTCCGGGTTGTGGCGCGTGGAAATGCCTTCGTTCCGGTACACCCGGCCGATTTCGTACACCTTTTCCAAACCGCCGACGATCAGCCGCTTCAGATGCAGCTCGATGGCGATCCGCATGTAAAGCTGCATGTCGAGCGCGTTGTGATGGGTAATAAAAGGCCGCGCCGCCGCGCCGCCCGCGATGGCGTGCAAGGTCGGCGTTTCCACTTCCAGATACCCCAGGTTGTCCAAATAACGGCGCATCGACTGGATGATGCGGGTACGGGTGATGAACGTCTCCCGCACTTCCGGATTGACGATCAGGTCCACGTACCGTTGGCGATACCGCGTCTCCACGTCCTTCAGGCCGTGGAACTTGTCCGGCAGCGGATGGAGCGATTTGGTCAGCACTTCCAGCTCCAGCACCTTGATGCTCGTCTCGCCGGTCTTCGTTTTGAAGACGAACCCGCGCACGCCGATCAGATCGCCGATGTCCAGCATGTCGAAAGCGGCATACCGTTCGTCGCCGATCTGGTCCTTGCGGACGTAAATCTGGATGCGCCCGGTCAAGTCCTGGATGTGGGCGAAGGAAGCCTTGCCCATGCTCCGTTTCGTCATGATCCGGCCCGCCAGGCTCACTTCCGCCTGCCGCTCTTCCAACTCCTCGTTGGAGAGATCGCCGTATTCCCGCAAAATGTCCGCCGCCCGCGCGTTGCGTTCAAAGCGCCTGCCGAACGGATCGATGCCGAGCTTGCGCAGTTCGCCCAGCTTGTCCCGCCTGATTTGCAGCAGTTCGCTCAGTTCCGCTTCCTGCCGCTCGTTGTCCTGGCGTTCCGTTTCCTGGTTCAACTCGTCCACTCCCTTTGCAAAAAAAAGCTTCCGTCGGGAAGCTTTCCTCAAGTGTATGTGTACAGGGATTTGCTCACTTGTTGATATCGACGATTTTGTATTGAATGATGCCCGCAGGAACGTTCACATCGACGATGGAACCTTTTTTCTTGCCCAAAATCGCTTTGCCCACGGGGCTCTCATTGGAGATTTTGTTTTGCGACGGATCGGATTCGGCCGTTCCGACGATCGTGTATTCTTCTTTTTCACCGAATTCCAGGTCTTCCAGGACCACCTTGGAGCCGATGCTGACGACGTCGGTGTCGATTTCGTCATCGTTGATGATGCGCGCGTTGCGCAACATCTTCTCCAGCGTGATGACCCGTCCTTCGATGAAGGCCTGTTCGTTCTTGGCGTCCTCGTACTCGGAGTTTTCGCTGATGTCCCCGTACCCAATGGCAACCTTGATTCGCTCGGCCACCTCGCGGCGTTTCACCGATTTCAGGTGCTCAAGCTCTTCTTCCAGCTTTCTCAAGCCGTCTTGCGTCAAAATGACTTCTTTTTCGGACATAAGCAAGTCTCCCGTCTTTAATTGGTACTATACCGTATAGTATCCATATTCCGAAGCCTTGGCGAAAATACGCAAGTTGCCCATTCAAGCCGGCATTCCGAATTTCTAATGCATGATTATATGGCATGGGTTTTCAAAAGTCAATCAGGGCATCTTCCTCAAAAAATGCGCGGAACGCGCGCCCGGCAAGCATCCGGCGACGCGCGGCCGGCATGGAAAACGGTGATCCGGCGCACGGCGATGCCTTCGGGCAGCCGGTGAACTCCGGCCGAAGCAGCCGGTGAACCCCCGCCGCATCCCCGGCCGTTGCCGCCCGTTCCGAAACCCATGCGACCCGGCTTCAGGCAGCGCCTGCGCCCGCGGGCGTCAACCGGTTGCTTCCACCGCCATGCGCTCGCCCTCTTCCCGGTCGGCCAAACTGTCCACGTACTCCTGCAGGATGCGGACCATGTTGTCGCGGCTCGTTTCCTCCATGATCCGGTCCTTCACCCGCGCCGCGCCGGGCAGCCCTTTCAGGTACCAGGCCAGATGCTTGCGCATTTCCTTGACGGCCTGCTGTTCGCCCTTGAGGGCGATCAACCGGTCCATGTGCAAAATGGCGATGTCGATTTTCTCCTGCGGCGTCGGTTCCGGCAACAGTTCCCCCGTCTCGAGGTAATGTACCGTCCGGTACAGCATCCACGGATTGCCGAGGGCGCCCCGGCCGATCATGACGGCGTCGCAGCCCGTTACGTCCAGCATGCGTCGGGCATCTTCAGGCGTGAACACGTCGCCGTTGCCGATGACCGGAATCGAAACGGATTCCTTCACTTCCCGGATGACGTTCCAGTCCGCCTTGCCGGTATAAAGCTGCTCCCGCGTCCGGCCGTGCACGGCGACGGCGCTGCCGCCCGCCCGCTCGACCGCCTTGGCGTTCTGCACGGCATAGATATGCTCGGCGTCCCAGCCGATGCGCATTTTCACCGTCACCGGTTTCGACACGGCTTCAACGACGGCGGAAACCATCTCCTCGATCTTGTTCGGATCGAGCAGCCATTTGGCCCCCGCATCGCAGCTGGTCACCTTCGGAACCGGACATCCCATGTTGATGTCGATGATGTCCGCATTCGTGTTCTGGTCGACGAATTTGGCCGCGGCCACCAGCGACTCCTTCGACCCGCCGAAAATTTGCAGGCTGAGGGGCTTTTCGCGTTCGTCCACGTAAAGCATTTCCATCGTCCGTTTGTTGCCGTGCATGATCGCCTTGTCGCTGACCATCTCCGCGCACACCAGCCCGCAGCCGAATTCCTTGGCAATGAGCCGGAACGCCGGATTCGAGACGCCGGCCATCGGCGCCAGCACGACTTTGTTAGCGAGTTCCACGTTGCCGATTTTCAACATGGTGTCCACCTTCTTTCCTTTTTATGATCAAACATTGTTGCCCATCTCCGCCTTGGCGGATCCGGTCACGCCCGATTGAGCAGTTCTTCCATCCCGATGCCGAGGGTTTCGGCGATTTTTTCGAGAATTTTGCTGTCGGCCCGGCGGGTTCCCCGCTCGATCGCGCCGAGCACGGCGACGGATACGCCCATTTGGTCCGCCAGTTCCTGCTGGGTATATCCCTTCAATTTTCGAAACGCCCGGATTCGGAGCGCCAATTGGTCGTTGTCCATAAGCGTACTTCATCCTTTCCTTCCGCGGTGTCGAGCGCCTTGCGCCATCTGTCGCGCGCCTTGTGCCCGCCATCCGCCTTCGCGTCGCACAGTTCCAGCAAGGGAACCAGCACGAAGGCCCTCTCCTCCATGCGCGGATGCGGCAATTCCAGCCGATCCGTCCGCATTTCCGCGTCGCCGTACACGAGCAGGTCGAGGTCGATCGTCCGCGGTCCCCAACGGACCGTGCGGACGCGCCCCATCGATTGCTCCACGCCGAGCAGCACGTCCAGCAGGTCGAGCGGCGGCAGGGTGGTCTCCACTTCAATGGCCATGTTCAAAAAATGCGGTTGCTCGGTCAGTCCGACCGGTGCCGTTTCGTAAACGGACGAACAGCGGGCCACGCGAATTCCCGTGTGCGCATGCAAACGGGTCACGGCGGTTTTCAGTTGGCCAAACCGGTCGCCGAGATTGGAACCGAGGCCGATATAGGCGGTGGTCGCGTATTCCATCAGCTGCGTCTCCTGTGAATCTCCACTGTCACCCCGTCAAACCGGATGTCGACGGGCGGGTGGGGCTTGGTCACGCGAACGGTGATTTCGCCCACTATAGTATAAGTAGCGAGCACCTTCGTTGCAATGCGTTCCGCCAACGCTTCAACGAGGCGGAGCGGCGGCCCGGTCACGATCTCCCTGACCAGCCCGCACACTTCGGCGTAATTGACCGTCGCCGCCAAATCATCCCTGCTGCCGGCTTCGGACAGATCGAGGTGCATCACCAGGTCCACGACAAACTGCTGTCCGAGCTTGTTTTCCTCGGGGTATACCCCATGGTAGCCGAAAAACCGCATTCCTTTCAACTCGATTTTGTCCATGTCCTCACCGCCCGTTCACCGGTGTTTGCGATCGCATTGTCCTTGCCGCGTTTCAAGCATGCCCGGGCACACGTGCGTCCATGCCTCCGGCCATCCGACTTTCGCTTTTATCGGGTTTCCGCCTGCAGGGCCCGCTTCCGCCCAAGCCTTCAGTCTTCCGCTTTCGCCGGGCGCCGCACGATGGCATCGCACATGGCGGCCACCCGCTTCATCTGCTTCACGTCGTGCACCCGGACGATGTCGCACCCTTGCGCGACGGCCAGCGCCACCGTCGCCGCCGTCCCTTCCACGGCATCGTCCACCGCCACATCCAACGTGTAGCGGATGAACCGCTTGCGGCTCGTGCCGACGAGCACGGGGAAGCCGAGGGCGCGCACTTCGGCGAGGCGTCCCATCAGCGCGAGATGCTGGTCCATCGATTTGGCAAAACCGAAGCCCGGATCGAGGATGATGCACGCTTCCGGTACGCCGGCCTGCCTGGCGATGTCAACGGACCGCCGCAAATCCTGCAGCAAATCGTGCATGAACCCGCCCCGGTAATCCTCGTCCGTCCGGTTGTGCATCAACACGACGGGCACTTGGTATGCGGCGACCACCTTCGCCATCTCCGGATCGCGCTGAAATCCCCAAATGTCGTTGATGATGTGTGCGCCGGCTTCCAGCGCCTGTTTCGCCACTTCCGCCTTGTACGTGTCCACGGAAATCGGCAGGTCCACTTCCCGCCGGACCGCTTCGATCACCGGCAAAATGCGGGCCAGTTCCTCTTCGGCGCTCACGGGGCTGTGGCCGGGCCGCGTCGATTCGCCGCCGATGTCGATGATGTCGGCGCCTTCCACGGCCATTTGCGCCGCGTGGCGCACCGCCCGCTCCACCGTCGTGAATTTGCCGCCGTCGGAAAACGAATCCGGCGTTACGTTCAGGATGCCCATGATGAGCGTGCGTTCGCCGAGGACGAGCCGTTTGCCGCGGCAGTCAAGCACGCGTTGTTCCGTTGGTACGCACAACATCGGGTGTCGCTCCTTTGGTCTTCGATTGCCGGCCGGTCCGGTTCAGGCGCCGGCAAAGCGGCGGACTTCCGCGTCAATTTCGTTCCGGTAGGCCGACCGGAGTTGCTCCGTGACGGGGTGCGGGCCGCCGGACCAGCGCACGGATCCGTTTTCGTCATAAATCGCGTGGACCGGCACCAGCTCCTGCACCGAATTGGTGACGAACACTTCCTCCGCCCGCCATAGGCGCTCCGGCGCATACATGCCTTCCCGCGTTTCGATGCCGGCTTCCGCCGCCAGGCGCAGCACTTCCCCCCGGGTGATCCCCGGCAGGATGCCCGCCTCGAGGGACGGCGTGCAAAGCACGCCCCCTTCGACAAAAAACACGTTGCTGACGACGCCTTCGGCCACATGGCCGTCGACGGTCAGGAACAGCCCTTCGGCGCCCGGCGCCCACGGATAACCGGCCAGTTCGCGCCTCGCCAGCACGTTGTTCATATAATGAAACGATTTTTCCCGCACGATCCCTTCCGGCGTGTTGCGGCGCAGGCGGAGCAATTGCAGCACCTTGCGCTCCGGCGCCGGGGGGAGCGGTTTGCAATGGATCACCTGAACCGGCGATTCGTACTCGGCATCGGGCAACCCGAGCGGCCCTTCGCCGGCCGAGACGCTGAAACGGACGTAACCGTCCGCAAGGCCGTTGGCCCGGAGCAGATCGCGGATCAGCCCGCGAATTTCGGCCTCATCGGGCGCGTAACGGATGCCGAGCCGCCGGCAACCGTCCGCCAGCCTTTGCAGATGCAAACCGAGCCGGAAAGGGACGCCTCCATACGTGCGCATCGTTTCGAACAGGCCGATGCCGTAAAGAAAGCCGTGATCGTAAACCGACACCACGGCTTGTTCCTTGTCCACCAGCTGTCCGTTCAAAGCGACATAACGCATTGTTCCCATCCGCCTGCCCTTCATGCGCCGTTCCCGTCAGACGGCTCCGGCGGCACCGGACTTCCCCGGCGCCAATGCCAGGAAGTTGCGCAACATCTGATGCCCGTGCTCGGTCAAAATCGATTCCGGATGGAACTGCACGCCTTCGATCAGGTACGTTTTGTGCCGGATGCCCATGATTTCCCCTTCAGCCGTCTCCGCGCTGATTTCCAGTTCGTCGGGCAGCGTCTCCCGCCGCACGATGAGGGAATGGTAACGGGTGGCCGTGAACGGATTGGGCAATCCCGCGAAAATCGTTTTTCCGTCGTGATGGATTTGGCTCGTCTTGCCGTGCATGAGCCGTTCGGCGCGGACGACTTCGCCGCCGAACGCCTGGCCGATGGCCTGATGGCCGAGGCAGACGCCGAGAATCGGAATTTTGCCTTTGAAATGATCGATCAAAGGCAGGCAGATGCCCGCTTCGTTGGGCGTGCACGGGCCGGGCGACAGCAAGATGTGGTCCGGTCCGAGCGATTCGATGCCGGCCAGATCGATTTCGTCGTTCCTTTTGACGAGTATTGTCTCGCCGAGTTCGCCCAAATATTGCACCAGGTTGTAGGTAAACGAATCGTAGTTGTCGATCACCAGAATCATGGATGAACGCCCTCCCAGGCCTGCGGGGTCGCCGCTTCGTTTTCCGCGTATTGCACCGCTTTCCACAACGCCTTCGCCTTGTTCAGCGATTCGAAGTACTCCCGTTCCGGATCGGAGTCGATGACGACGCCGCCTCCGGCCTGGACATGCACGAAGCCGTCCTTGACGACCATCGTGCGTATAAGAATATTAAATTCCATATCGCCATTGTAGTCAATCCAGCCGAGCGAGCCGTAGTAAGGGCCGCGCCGCACCGGCTCAAGCTCCTCGAGAATTTCCATCGTGCGCACTTTCGGCGCTCCGGTGATCGTCCCTCCGGGAAAAAGCGCCCCGATCACGTCGAAGGCGTCCTTCCCTTCCGCCAGTTCCCCTTCCACCAGGGACACCAGATGCATGACGTGGGAATAGCGCTCGATGGTCATCAGTTCCGTGACCCGGACGGTGCCGTATTTGGAAACCCGGCCGAGATCGTTGCGCTCCAGGTCGACGAGCATGACGTGCTCGGCCCGTTCTTTCAAGTTCGCGAGCAGTTCATCTGCGAGAAGGCGGTCTTCCTCCGCCGTGCGTCCGCGGCGCCGCGTGCCGGCGATCGGCCGCGTCGACAGCCGGTTGCCGCGCTTGGCGACCAGCAGCTCCGGGGAGGCGGAGACGAGGCGGAAATCGGGACAGTACAGGCAGCCCATGTAGGGGGAAGGATTGAACAACCGGAGCCATTCATACAGGTCGCCCGCAACGGCCGGCGATCGTTTGCTCATCCGCTGGCTCAAATTCACCTGGAACACGTCGCCCCGGGCGATGTATTGCCGGATCTTTTCGACGGCTTCCATATAGGAAGCTTTGCTGAACGGCCGGATCAGATCGAGGCTTTCAACGTCAATTTCCAACCGGTCCGCTTCCGTCGCCGACCGTCGCGCGGCAAGCCGGCTGCGTGCCGCGGCCGCATTCGCCGCCAAGGTGATCGCCCGCCATACGTCGAGCATCCGTCCGGTTTTGCCCTCGGCTTCCCGGTAAAGGTCGGCCAATTCGCCGTCGCCGGCATCCGCCGGAACAACCGTTTGGCAGGACAGCCACAGCCGTCCGGCTTCATGGTCGATGATCCACAGCTCGTCCAGCCGCAGGAAAACATAATCCGGCAGCCCGAGATCGTCGGCCGCCAGTTCCGGAAGACGCTCGATGGAGCGAACGACGTCGTAGCTCCACATCCCGGCGATGCCGCCCGTGAACGGCGGAGCGTCCGCCAGGAAGGACGGGCCGTCCGCCAGTCTCGGCGCAAGACGGCCGTTCATCCAGGCGCGCACGACGTCAAGGGGTTTGCCGGTGAAGCGTCGCGGGGACGGTCGGGATTCGTTGGACGGTCCGGAAGATCCGGACGAGCCGGAACGACCAGCAGAACCGGGCGAATCGAACGGGACGGCCCCGTTGCCATTTGCCCGTCCGTTCCATTCCTCCGCCACGGCCTCGTTGCCTTTGCCGCGCAGAACGGCCGACGGCCGCAGGCCGAGATACGTATATCGCCCGTCTTTGCCGCTTTCAAGCAGGATCGCATCGGGATGGGCGGCTTGCCACGCACCGCTCCAATCCGCCGGGCGGTCTTCGCCCGGAGCCAGCGGCACCCGCCGCAATAACGGCAACACATTGTATCCTTCACGGCGCCACGCGCGCCACTGTTCCAGCGTCGTCACCGTCTCCACCGCACAATCCCCCCTTCCCTCTCGTTTCCGGCCATATTGCCCTTCAAGCCGTTCGCTCACAAACAGGCCGAACCCTGACGGCTCCCGGTCGGACGCGCCTCCCGGCCCATCCGGCAACCCGGCCCGCTTCATACAATCCTTATTTTTACCAGCACATCCCTCGGTTGTAAACCATTTATCCGATAAATGATTCATCCCCCGCATGATTCATGCCGTGAAACCAAACAAAGCCGCAAACGCCAAAGCCCCCGCCGCACGGGGCGGCGAGGGCTGTTGGCCATCATGGAGCGAGGGGGATCGGATTATTCTTCAAATTGGTACAGCGGCGTGCTCAGGTAACGTTCGCCGTTGGACGGTACGACCGCCACGACGCGTTTGCCTTCGCCCAGTTGTTTGGCAACTTTCAGGGCGGCGAAAATGGCCGCACCGGAGGAAATGCCGCCGAGGATGCCTTCTTCGCGGGCAACGCGACGGCTCGTTTCGAAGGCTTCGTCGTTTTCCACCGTGATGATTTCGTCGTAAATTTCCGTGTTCAGAATGTCGGGCACGAAGCCGGCGCCGATGCCCTGGATTTTGTGCGGGCCCGGTTTGCCGCCGGACAGCACCGGCGAAGCAGCCGGTTCAACGGCAAAGATTTTGATGCCGGGGAAGTTTTTGCGCAGCACTTCACCCGCACCGCTGATCGTGCCGCCCGTGCCGATGCCCGCCACGAAGGCGTCCAGTTTGCCGTCCAGCGAGTTGATCGCTTCGACGATTTCCGGACCGGTGGTTTCGCGGTGGATTTTCACGTTGGCCGGGTTTTTGAATTGTTGCGGCATGAAATATTCCGGATGTTCGGCCTTGATTTCTTCCGCCTTGCGGATGGCGCCTTTCATGCCTTCCGCCCCCGGCGTCAGCACCAGTTGGGCGCCGTAGGCGCGCAGCAGGTTGCGGCGTTCAAGGCTCATCGTTTCCGGCATGACCAGAATGGCTTTGTACCCTTTGGCAGCGGCGACCATGGCCAGGCCGATCCCCGTGTTGCCGCTGGTCGGCTCGAGGATGGTGTCGCCCGGTTTGATCAGTCCGTCCTTCTCGGCTTGCTCGATCATGCTGATGGCAATCCGGTCTTTGACACTGGCGCCCGGGTTTTGGAATTCCAGCTTCACGTAGATTTCAGCACTGCCTGCCGGAACGACGCGGTTTAACCGGACGAGCGGCGTATCGCCGATCACTTCGGTAATGTTGTTGACGATTTTGGCCATTGCATTCGTCCCTCCAAATTAACTAGTATTCCGACTATTTCAGTTGGTTTTAATTAGCTATATCTTAACAGCCAATCGTTTTCTTGTCAATCAAAAATGTTCGCGCAGGATCGTTTCCAGTTCCTCGCGATTGAATGCGTACGTTTCGTTGCAAAAATGGCAGTTCACTTCCGCCTTGCCCAACTCTTCGAGCAAACTTTCCAATTCTTCCTTCCCGAGGCTGACCAGCGTGCTTTCCACCCGCTCCCGGGAACAGGTGCAATGGAACGAGAGGGGAATCGTCTCCATCACCTTCAGGTCGTCGACCAGCATGCCGACGATTTCCTCCGGACCGAGCCCTTGGTCGATATAGGCGGTAACGGTGGACAATTTGCCCAACCTGGACTCCAGTTCATCCAGATCCTGTTCCGAAATGCCCGGCATCACCTGCAAAATGAACCCTCCGGCCGCCTTTACCGACATGTCCGTCTCCACCAGCACGCCCAGCGCCACCACCGACGGGGTTTGCTCGGACGAGGCAAAATAATAGGTAATGTCTTCCGCGATTTCCCCCGAAACGATGGGCGAAGCGCCGCGGTACGGTTCTTTGAGGCCCAAATCTTTCACCACGTAAATCATGCCCTGCCGGCCGACGGCGCCGGCCACGTCCAGCTTGCCCGCGCTGTTCGGCGGCAGGTGAACCTCAGGGTTGTCCGCATAGGCCCGCGCGTGGCCCGCGAAGTCGGCGTCGGCGACGATCTGGCCGATGGGGCCGTCTCCTTTCACCTGCACCGTCAGCCGTTGCCCGTCCTTCAACATGAACCCCATCATGGCCGCTGCCGTCACGGTGCGGCCGACCGCCGCGGCGGCCGTCGGCCAAAGCCCGTGCCGCTGCCGGATTTCTTCCACCAGTTTCGTCGAAAGCGCGCCGAACACGCGCACGTTGCCGCCCAGGGCCGTCCCCCGGAACAAACGATCTTCTCCCGCTTGCATGTCTGACCTCCCTTTCCGCTGTCATCAAGCTGATATGTACGATAACCGAATATGCACAAGAAAAACCGTCCATGCCCCGGCCAAACGACGATCGTCCGAAGGCGTGAAACGGCTTGGTTCAATGCGTCGCGCCGGCACGGGACTTCGCTGCGGCCGGCGCCGATGGAACAACGCGGCGCCGTCGCGGCGAGCCGTGACAACCGCCGGCGGACACGGCGATCATCGGCCGCGGCCATCCGGCGTCATTGCGCGTTCCGTTCGTACAGGATGAGCAACCCGTCCAGCGTCAGCATCGGATCGATTTTCTGGATCGTTTTCGACTCTTCCGCAATGAGGCCCGCCAACCCGCCGGTGGCGATGACGTTCGCCTTGATGCCGAATTCCTCTTCCATCCGCGTGACGATGCCGTCCACCTGGCCGGCATATCCATAGATGATGCCCGCCTGCATCGCCGCAACGGAGTTGCGTCCGACGGTGCTTTTCGGCTTCGCCAGCTCGATCCGCGGCAATTTGGCCGCCCGGCTGTACAGCGCCTCGGTGGAAATGCCGATGCCCGGCGCGATGGCGCCGCCCAGGTAGTCTCCCTTGGCATCGATGAAATCAAAGGTGGTGGCGGTGCCGAAATCGACGACGATGAGCGGCGGGCCGTACTTTTCGATGGCCGCCACCGCGTTGACGATGCGGTCGGCGCCGACTTCCCGCGGATTTTCGTAACGGATGTTGAGGCCCGTTTTGATCCCCGGGCCGACGATAAACGGTTCTTTCTTTATGTAGGTTCTGCACATCGATTCGATGGCCGGCATGATGGGCGGCACGACGGAGGCGATGATGACGCCGTCGATCCTTTCCATGCGGATGCCCGCATGCCAGAACAGATTGTGGACCATGATCCCGTACTCGTCCGCGGTGGCGGACCGGTTCGTGCCGAGCCGCCAATGGTGCACCAGCTTCCGGTTTTCGTAGGCGCCGATGACCACGTTCGTATTGCCAATATCGATCACGAGTATCACGTGCGTTCCCCCCGCTCCCGGCGAATGGCCTTGATTTCACCCAAATCGAGACTGATGTCGGCGGCCCGGATCGTATGCGTCAGGCTGCCCACCGAAATGACGTCGACGCCCGTTTCGGCGATGGCGCGAACCGTCTCCAGCCGGACGCCGCCCGACGCCTCGACGGCCGTGCGCGGCGATCGGGCTTTGATGATGCGGACCGCTTCCTTCATTTGCTCCACGGACATGTTGTCCAGCATGATGATGTCCGCCCCGGCGGCAAGCGCTTCCTCCACTTCCGCCAGCGTTTCCGTCTCCACCTCGATGGTCATCGTGTGGGGAATGGCCGCCCGCGCCCGCGCGACCGCCGCCGTGATGCCGCCGGCCGCCTGGATGTGGTTGTCCTTGATCATGACCGCGTCCGACAGGCCGAACCGGTGGTTGTGCCCGCCGCCGACCCGCACCGCGTATTTTTCCAGGACGCGATGGCCCGGCGTCGTTTTGCGCGTGTCCACGATCCGAACCCCGGGGATATCCCGCACCGCATCGACATACCGCCGGGTCGCCGTGGCGATGCCGCTCATCCGCTGCAGCAGGTTGAGCGCCAGCCGTTCCGCGGTCAGAATGCTGCGCGCCCGTCCGCTCACTTCCGCGATGACGGTTCCCCGGACCGCGAAGCTGCCTTCCGCCGCCCGCGGCACAAATTCGAGCTCCGGATCCGCCAGACGGAACACTTCCCGGGCAACGGGGAGCCCTGCCACCACCGCATCTTCTTTCATGTGGATAATGCCCCGGGCAACAGCGTCGGCCGGAATGACGGACCAGCTGGTCACGTCCCCGCCTCCCGCGTCTTCTTCCAGCCACTCCGCCAACCGGCGGCGCAGCAGCGCCACATTCAATTCCGGTTTGAGGATTTCCTCCGCGAACTTCGCCGCCGGTTCCGTCCCGCGTTCCGCTCCGGTTCCCCCCGCACGTTCCGCCGGCGCGCCGGACGTCCGGTTATCCGCTTGTTCAGACATCGCTGATCGGCTCCTCCGTCATTCCTTCTTCAATATGCCACAAAAGATGCTTGCGCCATGCACGGTCATCCGGCGCCGGGTAGTCCTCCCGGTAATGGCCGCCGCGGCTTTCCGTCCTCGCCAGGGCCGCCTGCGCGGAAAGAAGCGAACAGGTGAGCATGTTGGCGTACTCGAACTGCTCCTTCGTCGCGAGCCGCCGCTGCAGAAAAGGCAGCTGCCTGCGCATGTCCTCGATGCCCTTCTCCAGGCCGGTCCCGCTCCGCTTCAACCCCACATGCCGGAGCATCGTTTTTTGCAAGCGCAGCTTCCGTTCGGCGGTATCGCCTCCGGGAGACGTTCCCCGGCCGAGATCGACGCCGAAATCCGCCGGCACCGACGCGGGCGAAAGCGCCCGGACCCGTTCCGTGATGCGCCGGCCGAACACGACGGCTTCCGACAGCGAATTGCTGGCGAGCCGGTTCGCACCGTGCACGCCGGTGGACGACACTTCCCCGCAGGCAAACAATCGGCGGACGTTCGTCGCGCCGTCCAGGTCCGTCCGCACCCCGCCCATCATGTAGTGGGCTGCCGGCGCCACGGGAATCCAGTCCGCGGTCAGGTCGAGGCCGTACTGCAAACACGTTTCATAGATGGTCGGAAACCGGTGCCGCACCATTTCCGCCGGTTCGTGGGTGATGTCCAGATACACGAAGGTGGCATTCGTCCGTTCCATCTCCGCCACGATGGCCCGCGCCACCACGTCCCGCGGCGCCAGTTCCCGGAGCGGATGGTAACGTTCCATGAACCGTTCGCCCTTGATGTTGCGAAGGACCGCGCCTTCCCCGCGCACCGCCTCGGAAATGAGAAAACGCGGCGCCCCCGGATAACAGAGGGCCGTCGGATGAAACTGGATGAATTCCACGTCGCGCAACCGGGCGCCGGCCCGGTACGCCATGGCCAGGCCGTCGCCGGTGGCGACGTCCGGGTTGGTCGTGTAGCGGTACAGCTGGCCCGCTCCGCCGCTGGCCAATACCGTCGCCTTGCCCGCCACGAAGACGAGGCCGCCGTCCGGCTTCAGCACGATGGCGCCGTAACATTCCTCGCCGTCCGACACCAAGTCAACGACAAAATGGTTGTCCCACAGCTCGATGTTCGGATGCACCCTGGCCCGCTCGGACAGCGCCCGCACGATTTCCGCTCCCGTCGCATCCCCGTTGGCATGCAAAATGCGCCGGTGGCTGTGGGCGCCCTCCTGCGTCAAAGCGAACGTGCCGTTTTCGATGTCAAAATGCGTGCCCATATTCACAAGCTCGCGTATGCAAGCCGGCCCTTCGGTCACCAGCACGCGAACCGCCTCCGGACGGCACAAGCCGGCTCCCGCGGCCAGCGTGTCTTCCAGATGGAACTCCGGCGAATCATCGTCGGAAATGACAGCGGCAATGCCGCCCTGGGCATGCCGCGTGTTGGATTCGAACAACGTTTTTTTCGTGATGACGAGTACCCGCTCGCGTTCGGCCGCCTTTACCGCCGTAAAAAGGCCGGCGATGCCGCCGCCGATGACCACAACGTCCGTGTCCACCCGCGGCAGGCCGGAAAGCCGGTAGTCGACCAGAGAACGGGGAATCATGCGGTGGCCACCTCGAGCATCCGTTCCAGCGACCGGCGGGCTTTGTCCGCCACGGCCGGGGGCACGTAGATTTCCGGTTCCATGCGTTCGAGGCAACGCACCAGCTTTTTCAGATTGTTGACTTTCATGTTCGGGCAGACCAGGTACTTCGAGGCAAAATGGAACGTCTTGTGCGGGCTGTCCTTGCGGAGCTGGTACCCGGTGCCGTCTTCGGTGCCGACGATGAATTCGGTGGACGGCGATTCCTTGCAATATTTGATGATCGCCGTCGTGCTGCCGACGTAGTCCGCCGCCGCCACCACTTCCGGCCGGCACTCCGGATGCACCACCACTTCCGCATTCGGATGGGCCGCTTTCATCTCCTCGATGTCCTTGATCGTCAGCATGTCGTGGGTGTTGCAGTACCCTTCCCAGATGATCATTTCCTTGTCCGTATGTTGCGAGACGTAGTGGCCCAGGTTTTTGTCGGGCACCCAGATGACCTTGCGGGTCGTGACCGAGTTGACGATCTTGATGGCGTTCGACGACGTGCAGACGATGTCCGTTTCCGCCTTCACATCCGCCGACGAGTTGATGTAGGTGACCACCGTGGCGTCGGGATGCTGCGCCTTCAGCTTGCGCAGCCCGTCCACGTTGACCATGTCCGCCATCGGGCAGCCGGCCCGCTCGTCGGGGATGAGCACCGTCTTGTCCGGCGCCAATATTTTCGCGCTTTCCCCCATGAAATGCACGCCGCAAAAGACGATCACGTCCGCGTCGGTCTGCGCCGCCTTCTGCGCCAACAGGAACGAATCGCCGCGAAAATCGGCGACTTCCTGGATTTCATCCCGCTGATAATAATGGGCGAGAATGATTGCATTTTTCTCTTTCTTCAGCTGAAGCAGGCGTTCCTTCAGTTCGCGGTTTTGCGCCGCTCTATGCTCAAGGGCCAACGCTTCCATAGCCCGACTCCCCTTCCCGCTTGCATCGATTACACCTAAATGTACACCAACGGTCAAAAAAGTGTCAATCTTCACAATCCGCGATTTTGCGCCCTTTTCCGGGTTTGCTTTCTTTTGGCAACAATAAAGGATATGATGGAAATCAACAGCTTGATCAATCCAAGGAACAAAGGGGGAATTTGCGTGCATACCATCATTTTGACCGACAGCGCATCCGACCTGTCGCCTTCCGATGCGGAAAAATACGGCTTCGAAATCGTGCCGCTGCAAATTACGAAAGGGGAGGAGACATTCCGCGACCGGGTCGACCTGACGCCCGGCCGGCTGTTCCGCGAAATGCGGGAAGGCGCCCATTTCAAAACGTCCCAGCCTTCCGTCGGGGCCTTCATCGAAGCGTTCCGCAAACATGCGGAAGCCGGAAGAAGCTGCCTGTACATCGGCTTTTCGTCCAAACTGTCCGGCACGGTGCAATCCGCGGAGCTGGCCAAACAGCATGTGCTGGAGGAATTCCCCGAATTCGAGCTTGAAATCGTGGACTCCCTGTGCGCCTCCACCGGCCTCGGGCTGACCGTCATCCATGCGGCGGAGATGGCGGCGAAGGGAGCCGGTTTGCGGGAAATCGCGGAGGCCGTCCGCTGGCGGTGCGCCCGCATGGAACACATTTTCACCGTGGACAATCTGGAATATTTGCAACGGGGCGGGCGCATCGGCAGCGTGGCCGCGTTCATCGGGTCGCTCCTGAACATCAAGCCGATCCTCCACGTCGAGGAGGGCAAACTGGTGCCCCTTGAAAAAGTGCGGGGCCGCCGGCGGGTCATTCCGCGCATGGTCGAACTGATGGCCGAACGGGGAGCGAACGCGCGCCTGGACAAACAGCTCATCGGCATTTGCCACGGCGACGACCAGGAGGCGGCCGACGAACTGAAAACGCGGATCGCCGAACGGTTCGGCGCCACCCGGTTTTACGTGACGATGATCGGCGCCGCCGTCGGCGCCCATGCCGGCCCCGGCACGCTGTCCGTCTTTTTCCTGAACGAAGCGGAACCGGAATGAGCGGATTTGGCCGCCGTCCGTCATCCATCGCAGCGGTCCGTCGTCACTGATTCCGTCTGTCGTCCGCTGCAAGTCGCCCGCTGCACCCGTCAGTCCATCATCACTGCACTCGTCCGCCGAATTGCAAAAATGCAGCATATTTTTTCAAATGATCGATTTTGAGGCGGTTGTAGTGCAAAAATACATGATATTTTTCGTTTTCCGGCGATTTTCCAGAAATACGATGTATTTTTGCACTTCATTTTCTCATTTTCGCCCTTTTCGAAAAAATATGCTGCATTTTTGCATCACATGGATGACCGTCACCCGTTCAGTTGCCGGTCTGTTCCGCTGCCGAGCGGGTAATGGTCCAGCCGTTCGTACATCGGTTGTTTGCCCATGTGGGTGCGGTACAGCACCAGCTCCTCCACTTCCCACCGAAGCGGTTCGCCTGCCGTGAGCGGCACGAAGGGAGCCGACAGCCGTTCGGCTGTTGCTTTCTCCACACCGGTCCATTGCCGGGCCACCGTCACATGGGGGGCGTAGGGCCGGCTTTCCGGCTCGAACCCGAGAGCGGCGAGCGCCCGCTCCGCATCTTTCTGCAGGGCGGCAAGCGCCGCGCGGTCACCGCCGACGCCCATCCACAGGATGCGCGGCGCATCCGGCCGTCCGAAAACCCCGGGCTTGTCCAGCTGCAGGGTGAATCGGCCATGGCGCGCCAGCACGGGAACAAGCGCCTGCCGCAGCGAACCCGCCAGGCTGGCGTCTTGCGGCCCGAGAAACTTCACCGTGATGTGGTAGTCCGCCTGGTGCGTCCATTTCCGGAACGGCAGGCCCTTCCTCCCCGCGGCTGCGGCTTCCGCCACCCTTTGCTTGACGGCATCGGGCAGCGGCACCGCGACAAACAGGTTTTGATGCGTTCCGTTCATGGGGTCCCTCCTTTTTCACTCATGCAACCCGCCGAATGCGCCATCGCACTCAATTGTGCGGTCGGATCGCATGTCGTACATGGTTTGTCCTTCGTTTCGTGCATGAAGTGCATGTTGTGTACCACATTTTGCGTTATCGGGCATTTCGGGCTCCACGAAGTCCATTTTGTGCACTTCATTTCGGCGATTTGGACCAAAACGGCCGGTTTTCGCAAAATGAAGGACATGAAATGGACTTCATTTTCTTTTTTGCGGCTTATCGGGCTGAATGAAGGACATGTTTTGCACTTCGTCGTGCCACGATTCCGTCCCGGCTCCCGGAATGAGCCCGACATTAACGTGATGCGGCGTTGATTCTCATTGTGCCCATTTGGGCCGGGATGTCCTGCATGTTGTGCAGTACATATTCAATGGAAGAAGCGAACACCGGGCCATGGGATGGATGTTGTGCCGTCCGTTCGCCGGGCAAAAGCGGGCCTGGCACATGGAGCCGAAACGCCGGATCATCGGGAACGAATGAAAACGGCGCTTGGACGAAAACGGCATTCGAACGGGTTGCAAAAAAACGGAGCTGTTCCGGTTTTGCCTTGCTCCGGTTCAGCTCCGTTTGTCTTTGTCGCTGCGTGGTCAATCGACGGATGCGCGTCCGGTCGACCGCGGGCCGTTATTCCTTCTTCCCGTCCTTGTCCGCTCCATCGCGGTCGAAGTCCAGCTTGTTCGAAGCGTCTTCGCCGGATTTCGGCTGGATGTTGACGCGGACGTCGTCGCGGGATGCGTCTTCCGCGGAAGAATCTCCGCCGTCATTGCGCGATTCCCCCTTGGCGGGAACATCCGCGGTATGGAAGCTTTCGCCGGCGATCGGTTTGCCGGAAGCTCCCGCGGACTTGCCGCCTTCCGCGGATCCCGGTGCCGCTTCCGCCGCATCGGACGATCCGGATGCGCCGGAGGCGTCCTTCGCGCCTTGCGGATCGGCGGCCTTGGAAGCGCCCTTGTCCTTGCCGCCGGCTTCGCCCGCCGTCTCGAAGCCGCTGCCGAAAATGCCGCCCGAGCCTTCTTCCGACGCTGCCGTTTCGTCGATTTTGCCCTTCTCGATCAATTGCTTGATCATGTTGAAATCGAGCGTTTCGCGTTCGAGCAGGGTGTTGGCGATCAGGTGCACCTTGTCTTCGTGCTGGATCAGGAGCTCCTTCGCGCGGTTGTAGCAGCTGCGGATGATCTCCTGCATTTCCTGGTCGATCTCGTAGGCAATGGCATCGGAATAATTTTGCTCGTGTCCGAGGTCGCGGCCGAGGAACACCTGGCCTTGCGGGTTGCCGAACTGCATCGGGCCGAGCTTTTCGCTCATGCCGTATTCGGTGATCATGCTGCGCACGATCTGGGTCGCCTTTTTGAAGTCGTCATACGCGCCGGTGCCGATTTCGCCGATGTACAGCTCTTCGGACACGCGGCCCGCCAGAAGCCCGACGACGCGTTCGAGCAGTTCCTGCTTCGTGATCAAAAGGCGGTCTTCCTTCGGCGTCATCATCACGTAACCGCCGGCTCTGCCGCGGGGGATGATGGTGACCTTCTGCACCATGTCGGCGTGCTCCAGGAAATAGCCGGCGATCGTGTGGCCCGCTTCGTGGTAGGCGACGATCCGCTTTTCCCGCGGGCTGATGATCCGGCTCTTCTTCTCCACGCCGACCATGACCCGTTCCACCGCTTCCTCGATTTCCTTCATCGAGATTTCCTTGCGGTTGCGGCGGGCGGCGAGCAGCGCCGCTTCGTTCAACAGGTTTTCCAGGTCCGCACCGGTAAACCCGGTGGTGAACTTCGAGATGACGTCCAACTTGACATCCTTGGCCAGCGGCTTGTTGCGGGCGTGCACTTTCAGCACGGCTTCGCGGCCTTTGATGTCCGGACGGTCCACCGTAATCTGGCGGTCGAACCGGCCCGGGCGCAGGAGCGCCGGGTCGAGGATGTCCGGCCGGTTGGTGGCGGCGATGATGATGATCCCTTCGTTGACGCCGAAACCGTCCATTTCAACGAGCAACTGGTTCAGCGTCTGTTCGCGTTCGTCGTGTCCGCCGCCGAGGCCTGCGCCCCGTTGACGGCCGACCGCGTCGATTTCGTCGATGAAAATGATGCAGGGCGCGTTTTTCTTCGCGTTCTCGAACAGGTCGCGGACACGCGAAGCGCCGACGCCGACGAACATCTCGACAAAGTCGGAACCGCTGATGCTGAAGAAAGGCACGCCGGCTTCCCCGGCCACCGCGCGGGCAAGGAGCGTTTTCCCCGTACCCGGGGGGCCCACCAGCAGCACGCCCTTCGGAATGCGGGCGCCCACCGCCGCGAATTTCCGCGGATCTTTCAAAAACTCCACGACTTCGACGAGTTCCTGCTTTTCTTCGTCAGCCCCGGCCACATCGTCAAAGGTGACCTTTTTCTTGTCTTCATTGTAAAGCCGGGCGCGGCTCTTGCCAAAGTTCATCACCTTGCCGCCCCCGCCCTGCGCCTGATTGAGCAGGAAGAAAAACAAAATGAAGATGATGACAAACGGAATCAGCGTCGTCAGGAAGGAAAGCCACACGCTTTCGCCTTCCATCGGCTGCCAGGTGACCTGGATTCCGCTTGATTCAATCCGCTTGATGAAATCGTCGGACACCGGTCCGCGCGAACTGAACGGACGGCCGGACTGGTAGGTGCCCGTCACCAGATAGGTGTAATCGTCAAACCGGACGTTGAGCTGGGTAAATTCCTTGTTTTGAAGCGCAGCGATGAACTGGTCGTAACGCAGCTCGTCGCGATGTTCGTTTTGCGAGCTGAAGAACTGGAAAATCCCGACGATCACGAGAAAAATGATTATATAGAACCCGGTTTGCCGGATGACTTTGTTCATCCCTGACCTCCTCTCGGGCCGCAACTTGATATATTTTAACACAGTACAGACCGCAATCACAACAAAGCGGGACGGCTGCCCGGACGGTTGTCGCGTCAGGCGTGGACCGGCCTGGCGAAGCGGCATGGCCCGCTCCCCTTCCACCCCGCATCGCCGGGTTTCGGCGCATCGGGGGCGCCGGTTGCCCTGCACCGCTCCGGCCCGTTCAACTACGCCGGGCGCCGGTCTCCAACCTCAATCGCACCCTTCGGCAAGCCGAAACGCCGGGCTTCATCACCGATCGCTTCGGATACGGCGCACCGGAGCGCCGTTCATTCTGCGCCGCGCCTGGCCGAATCGGCCACTCGGGAGCGCCGGTCTCCATCCGCTTTCGCTGACGGTTCCCGGCACCGGCACAACGGATCGCCGGTTATTCTCCCCCGTACACTTCCGGTTTCAGCACGCCGATGAACGGCAGATTGCGGTACTTCTCCGCATAGTCAAGCCCGTAACCGACCACGAACTCGTCGGGCAGCGTAAACCCTTTGTAGTCGGCTTCGAGGGAGATCTTGCGCCGGCCCGGTTTGTCCAACAGGGCGACGACGGCCACCGAACGGGCGTTGCGCCGCTCCAGCACGTCGATCAGATAGCCGAGGGTCAAACCGGAGTCGATGATGTCCTCCACGATGATGACATCGCGTCCTTCCACGGACACTTCAAGATCCTTGATGATGCGGACGACACCCGACGACTTGGTGGAGCTGCCGTAGCTGGATACCGCCATGAAATCGATCTCGACGGGAATGTCGATCGCCTTGGCCAGGTCGGCCATGAACATGAAGGCACCCTTGAGCACACCGATCAACAAGGGATTGCGGTCCCGGTATTCTTCCGACAGCGTTGCGCCGAGTTCCTTGATCTTCGCTTGCAGTTGTTCTTCCGTCAGCAAAATCTCCTTCAAGTCTTGGAGCAAAATGGACCCTCCCGGTATTGAGCATATGACTGCATCTATCCATCCATTCGATCCGCGTGCGACAACCGTTCCGGTTCAAAACGAAGCCAAAGGATTCGCTTCGTTTCGCCGTCCAGCGGCGCATGGCGGGAGCGGCGCAATCCGGCAAGCCACAGCAGCTTCCCGTTCGCGTCAGCCACCACGGGCACCCTGTCCCGCCATTCGGGATCGATTTTCAGGCCAATGAAGATATCTTTAACCTTCTTGCTGCCCGCCAAACCAAACGGCTGCAAGCGGTCGCCCTCCCGGCGGGAACGCACCGTGAGGGGCAAGGCCAAGGCATCCGCGTCGAACGCCGCAATCCGGGGATCGGCCCGCTCCGCCGGGCCTTCCGTCCGCGGCGCTTCGCCGTGATCCCCGCCCCCGGCCAACCGCGCGTCCGGTACGAAGCGGCTCCGGGCGGCATCGTCCGGGCGATCCGCCGCACGGTTTTCCGGCTCCGAAAACCACGCGCGCAGGATGCCGACGCCGGGGATGGCGAGTTCGCCGTCCGCCGGATCAAACCGATATTCATACGGGCCGGCCGGCGCCCGGGTTTCATCCTCCGTCCCGCGCTCCCACGCGAGCCGGCCGTAGCGGCGGACAAACCGGATACCGCGTCCCAAGTCCATAGACAAAGAAGGCGGCGAACCATGTTCGATCGCCGTCCGTACTGATTCGATCGTTCTGTAATCCGAAAATCTCGGATCGCCGGCAAGATAATTTAATATTAGTTTAATCATCCTCCGTTGTAAAGCTGTCGGCTCCGCCAAAAACGCCGTTCTGTCAAGGCAAATCCGCCCCTCGGCCGTTTCCGCCAGCGCGTCCAGCCGGTTTTGCGCGAGCCCGTCCAGAAAACGGTCCTCCTCACCGGCAATTTCCGCCAGACGGCCGATCGCTTCGGGCAATTTCGGCTGCTCCTTCAGAAGCAGCGGCATCACGTCCAGCCGGATCCGGTTGCGCAGGTATGCCCGCGACTCGTTGCTGCCGTCCGTATGCCAGGGAATGCCCCATTGCGCCGCATAGTCGAGGATGTCCCGCTTCCTGACGCGAAGCAAAGGGCGCACGTACACGAATCCGCCGTCGGCGCTCACCGGCGCCATGCCGGCCAGTCCCGTCAGCGACGCGCCCGACATCAGGTTCATCAGCACCGTTTCGGCCTGGTCGTCCAGATGGTGGGCCAGGGCAATCGCCTTCCCTCCGCAGGACGCCGCCGTTTCGCGCAGAAACCGGTACCTGAGTTCCCGCGCCGCCGCCTGGGCGTTCATTCCCGTTTCACGGGCGTAACCCGGCGCATCGACGCGAATCATGCGGAACGGCACGCCAAGCCGGGCGGAGAACCGCTCCACCGTCTCCGCTTCCGCATCGGATTCGGCCATGCGAAAGCCGTGATGCACGTGGGCGGCCACGAGGGCATAGCCGAACTCGCCGGACAGGCGCGCGAGCACATGCAAAAGAGCCATGGAATCCGGCCCCCCGGAAACGGCGCACACCAGCGTCTCACCTGGCCCAACCGGGTGCCCGTCGCGCAGCGTTCGCCTGACTTCGGATGCCAAATCCATGACTGCCAACCCGCCTTCCGTGCAACTTCAGTTCCTTTTATATAGGAAGACGTGGGGAAATGCAAGGAGGTTTGTCCCGCCGGCCGTCGGGCAAGGCCGTGCACGGCCTCACGAACTGATCGATTTCGGCCGCTCGATCTCCGTTTTGCCCCGCCAGCGCACCGTCGCCCACTCGGGCACGTACCGGTCGATGCGCGCCACCACCACGGTCATGTCGTCGAGAATTTCTCCCCCGTGCCGGCGGATGACCGACTCCAGCAGGCAATCGGCGATGTCCTGCGGCGACTCCGCTTCGATCCCGGACAGGATGCGGCGCATCCACAGCTCCTTGTTCACCGTCGGCCCCGGCGCGTCATAAATGCCGTCGGTCATGAGCACCAGAATGTCCCCCGGTTTCAGGGCCACCGTCACGGCGTCGATTTCGATGTCCTGCAGGATGCCGGCGGGCAGGTTGCCGGCGGCCACCGGGATCACTTCCTTGCCCCTTTTGATGAAACTCGGCGTGGAGCCGCTTTTCAGGAACGTCGTCTTCGCCGTGTACAGGTCGATCAGCGCCAGGTCGATCGTCGTGAACATTTCGTCCGCGGAGCGCAGCAGCAAAATCGAATTGACCGATTTGACCGCCAACCGTTCGTCCATGCCCGACTGCAACAGCTGTTCCAGAATCGACAGGGCGCTGCCGGATTCCATCTTGGCCCGCTCCCCGTTGCCCATGCCGTCGCTCAGCGCCACGACGAATTTGCCGTTCCTCAGTTCGGTCAGCGTGAAACTGTCGCCGGAGAGCAAACCGCCGCCCTTGGCGGCGCAGGCGAACCCCGTCTCCACCTCGAACGCCTTCGCCGACACGAACACCGCCGTGGAAAAGCCTTTGCCCCCGGGAGGCGCTTCTTCCCGCTGCACCACGATGTTTTCCCCGAGAATGTCCGACAGGAGCGGCGCGATCACCTTGCGGCACTCCTCGTGGCCGCCGGTGAAATTGTGTACGATCTCGATTTCCACCTTCCCTTCGTCCAGGCAGATGATGTCCACCTCCTGGACGGACAGGCCCAGCTGCTCCAGCGCCGCGCGAATTTGCTCCTCCTGCCGGTGCATTTCCTGCCCCTCGCGCTTGATTTCCCTGGCCAAATCCATCATGACCTGCGATACGCCGTGCAGCTGGTCGGCCACGAGGCGCCGGCTGTCCTGCAGCTGCTTGCGCCACCTGAGATCATTGTTGTGCAGCTCGTATTGGTGTTTCATCAGTTCCAGCACCTTTTCCGTCTGTACGCACATCTGCTTCCAGTCGCCGCGGATGTCCTCCCTGCCGATGGCCGGATTTTGCTCCACCGCGGTCATCATATCCGTCATGTATGTATAGGTCCGGTAAAACTTGTCCTCCCAGCATTGCCGGTACTTGTAACAGTTGGTGCACGCCTTTCTCGCCACTTCGTTCATGAAATGCGCCGCCAGTTCCTCCCGCCCGGCCGCATCGGACGGTTCGTCGGCATCCATCGGCTGGAAACTGGCGGACAGCTGGCGAAACACTTCGGAAAACTGCTCGACCCGTCCGGCCGTGATGTCCCGCACCCGCCGCGCGTACTCGTGCTGCGATTTCACATAATCCCGCGTGCCCGGCACGAACCGGGCCAGAAGGCCGACCAGCGCCGACGGCGTCAGCAGGAAAAAGAGCGAAGCAAGCCCGGCTTCGGCCAACCTGACGGCAACGTCGCCCTGCTCCCCCGTGTACATGACGAGCAGCAGCGAACCGATGACAAGTCCGGCGACGACCCCGATCCGTCCGCCTTCCCGGAACAGCCCCGCCAGCAGCCCTGCGAAGGCCAGCACGCCGATTTGCTGCAGCGCGCCGGGATCGGCCAGGCTCAGGATGAGGCCGGTGACCGCACCGGCAGCCGCGCCGATCGGAGCGCCGCCCGAGAAGGCGAAGGAGGCGATCAGCCAGTGGCTCAGCACATTGGGCGCCGTCACGCCGCCGTACGACCAGCCGACGGTGCCGGTCAGCAGCGACGCCAACAGGATCATCAGGCAGACAATTTCCTCGTTGCGAAGCTTCACCGTGCGGCGGCCGGCGGCGGCCAGCGCGGGGAGCGCCAGCATGAAAATGTGGGCAAGCACGAAGCTGAGGCACGCCTCCACCGTCGTCATGACGAGCCCGAACCAGGACAAGCCCGTTTCCATCGACGAAACGAACAGCCCAACCGCAAACACGGAAAAAAACACGGCCAATGGAGCCCGGTTCGGCTCCGACCGGTCAAACAATTCCAAACCGCGCAGAAGCGAGTGGCACACCACCAGCTGGCCGGCCAGGGTGAACCCGTGGGGCACCTCCGCAAAAAAGCCGCCCGCCGCAATGGCCATCCCCGTCCAGTACAGTGACTCCCTGCGCAGGAAGAACACCGCCGCGAACAAAGCCGTCGCAAAAGGGGAAAGTTCCGAAAACAACAGCGCCCTGCCCAGCAAAAAACCCATCACCGACAGCGACAGCTGCCATCTTGCCGCCGCGAGCGACTTTGCGATCCGGCTTTCCGCCGCAAGCTCCTTCCAGCGCGCCGCAACCCGCCGTCCCTTCCGGCTTCCGCGGTGCGCCAGCCTGCCATCCTTGCGATCCAGCATCGTTCCGAGACACCACCCAAAGTCAAGAGTGCCTCTATTATAGGAGCTTGTCCTTTCAGAAGTGTGTCGCTTTCCTGCGGCCTGCGGTTTAAATTTTGCGACAAAAAGGCATACAAAAACCCGCAGAATCCCATTCTGCGGGTTGAAACGTCCGTATCAGCCCCTGCGTCCGCCGCGTCCGCCGCGTTTGGACTCGGTATGCTTTTTCAAAGAAGAAATGCGTTCTTCGCTGTCCTTCAAAAAACGGGACATCTTTTCCTCGAAGGAAGATTTGGCGTACCCCGCGGAACGCGGCCGGCCGCCCCGGTCATCCCGGAAACCGCCTGTTCGTTCAGGAGAAGCTGGTTTGTCCACCGCCTTGCGGATGGAAAGACCGATCTTGCCGTCTTTGTCCACATTGATGACTTTGACCGTCACCACATCGCCGATTTTCAGGTGGTCGTTGACATCTTTCACATAATTGTCCGCGATCTCGGAAATGTGAACAAGACCCGTCACGCCGCCGGAAAGATCGACAAATGCGCCGAAATGCGTAATGCCCGTAACCTTGCCTTCAAGCTTGGCGCCTAATTCAATTGTCATAAAAAAAATTGCTCCTCCTTAACCGCAAAAGACGGTACTGCCCGGGGGCTTCCGCAAATGCCGATTTGCTTCAGCCATGCCGTTTATACGCCGATTATACATGAAGGAGAAAGCGTTGGTCAATAACCCCGAAGGCCCGTTCTTACGCGTGATTTGCGGGTTTGCCGGAGGTTGCGCCCGGACGGGGAAGCAACGGTTTCTTCCCGCTCCGGCCGGCCGATTCCGTCATTCCGCCGCGCCGGGTTCCGTAAACAGCGTTTCCCCGTCCCTGACCATCTGGAAATCGGCTTTCGCGCGCTGTTCGATGTATTCGGGATCGTTCAGGCGGGTGACCTCGAGCTTCAACATCTCGTTTCTCGCCCGCACTTCATGCATCCTCGCTTCGAGCTCGGCCAGCTTGGCCAGTTTTTCTTCCGCCACGGCCGCCTGCTGGTACACCATCATCATGGCCCAGCCGATGAAGGCGAGAATGACCATGAGAAAAAGCCGGATCCGGCGACGGGCGCCACGGTCGGATGACGATTTCGGTTGTCGCGCTGAAACGGCCGCTTCCTGCATGCGAACAGGTTCCCCCTGTCAACGTTTCGGTCTCTTGATCAGACGTTCCCATACCAATCTACTCCATTTTAACACAATCCGGCCGATCGATACAGAGATTCGCGCGACATTTCGCGCGATCCAGCGGACCATTCGCCAGACGGTCATGACGATCCAGCGCAGGGGGCGCCAGACGATCGCCCGCAGAAGACGGTAAATCCGCACAAACAGCCATTCCAGCACCCGCAGCAGCCGGTCCACGAACTTGCGGAACCATCCGCCGATGAGCAGCATGTAAAGCACGGCGCCGATGCCGAGGCCGAGGAAAACGAACGGGCGCACGATGCCGCCGTTGGCCATCAGCAGAACACGGAACACAAACAACGTCGCGGCCACCCAATACAGCACGTCGAGCACGGCCCGCACCGCGCTGCCGAAGCGGAAGCGGCGCGCCGTCACGCCGATCGTATCGAAGGAAGCGCCGAGCACCGCCCCGCAGCCCGCCATCCAGGCCATCGTCAAAAACTGGACTTCCAGGCTCACTTGAACAACTTCCCGATAAACCCTTTGGTCCGTCCTTGCTGGCCGTCCAGATACACGATTTCATTCACGACGCCTTCGATGGCGACGAGCCCCTGCTCCAGGTTCAACGTTTTCATGTGCAGATTGTTGCCGCGGATCGTCAGGAAGCCGCATTCCGTCTCCAGCAAAAACTCCTCGCTGTCGAAGCTTTCCACGTTCATGACGCCGCTGATCTCCAGCGCTTTGCGGTTCATCATTTTGATTTCCTGCCGCTTCGGCCGATTCGTCTCGATCATGCCCGGTACGCCCCTCCCTCATTGCCGCCGCCGGTTGCGGGCGGCATCTTGTCCTGTCATTACCCTATGAGGGACAAGGGCGGAATAGAACGGGCGGTTTCGACGCCGGGACGGCATCGTGCAACCCCGTCGGATTTCAGATCAAAGACGGAAGGAGCCGCACCGCCTGAAAGACGGCCAGCACGGCAAGGTGGGCGGGATAGAAGCTCCACCACAGCCAGCGGGGCGCGGTGCGTTTGGCGGCCATGCGGGGTTCATAGGCGATGAGCAGCGTGGGCAGCAGGGAAAACAGTTGCAGGTCTGCTCCTGTCCAGAGGGCGTAAGCGAGGTTCAGCGCAAAATGGGCGCCCGTCATGGCATGGGGACGCGCAGCCAGCGTCCGGTAGATGAACACGAGCACGAGCGCGTATGCCCCGTAGGAAAAGGGCACAAGTTCCAGCACGGCGGCGGAAGCGGCAAAAACGGCCGCCTTCGCCGCGGGATGATGAATGTTATCCATGAGAAAAAGGGTCCCGAGCACGGCGAGGAACGTGCCGATCACGTTGATTCCCGGGTCGTCGAGCGCGGCCATGTACGGAATTTGCGCGGCGGCGCCGATGGCAACAAGACGAATCACATAACGCTTCCGGTCCCGCGTACGGTCCCAGCCGACGGCGATGCCCCAGGCGTAGATGGGGAACGCGATGCGCCCGATGATGCGCTAGACGGGATTGTCCGGGAACAACACGATGCCGATGTGGTCGATGAGCATCGTGAGCATGGCCAGGTATTGCATGGGGACCCTCAACGCTCCTTCTTTGCGACAATGCGCGCCACGAATCTCCGGTCAGCTTCAGCCTACCACGACAACCCGCATCGCTCAACAAGGCCGGCTTCGGCATGCAACCAAAAGCGCCCGCGTTTCCAAAGAAACGCGGGCGCTTGACGTGCAACGGACGCTCGGTCCGCCATGTCCGGCACCCCGGATTGACCGGCGATTCGCCGGCACACGCGGGGGAAAATCCGCCCGGGCAAACCGTCCATCCGTTCTGCGATTACTCCTCGACCGTCAGCAGCACGACCGACATCGGCGGCAGTTCGGCTTCGAACCCGCCGTCCGTCAATTTGGCGCCGCTGAAGGCCGCCGGCACGACATTGTTCGGATTGTCGAAAGTGTTGTGGCTGTTCATGGCGGACGCCGTCAAGACGGTGCCGGAAATCTTCGCGCCCTTGAACCCTTGGATCTCGCCGGCCACCGGAGCGGTACGGTTCGGCGACACGTTGGCGAGCGTGATGTTCAGCTTCCCGTCCGCATCGATGGACACGGAGGCGCTCACTTGCGGCACTTCCCGGTCGCCGTAGCGGTACGTGTTCGAGATCAGTTCGATCGGTTGCAGCGTCGCATCCATGTGGGCCGTGTACATGTCGAACACATGGTACGTCGGCGTGAGCACCATCTTGTCGCCTTCCGTCAGGATGGGCGCCTGCAGCACGTTGACCGTCTGGGCGATGTTGGCCATCCGGACGCGGTCGGCGTGGTTGTTGAAAATGTTCAGGCTGATCGCCGCGGACACGGCGTCCCGAATCGTGTTTTGCTGATACAGGAAGTGCGGGTTCGTGCCCGGCTCGGCGTCGAACCACGTTCCCCATTCGTCCACGATGAGCGCGACTTTCTTCTCGGGATCGTATTTGTCCATGATGGCCGAATGTTTGGACACCAGTTCTTCCGTGAAGTACGCGGCCTTCATGATGCCAAACCAGCCGTCTTCTTCGAAGTCGGTGGCGGATCCCCTGACGGCGTCGGGAATGCGCAGGTAGAACCGGTTGCCGTCCGGATTTTCCACGACGTTCATGTGATCCCGGAAGCGGGTGTAATAGTGGAGCGCAAGGCCGTCCATGAACGGCGCCGCTTCACGCATGAGCACTTCCGTCCAGTGATAGTGGTCGCCCCGCGGGCCGCAGGCAATTTTCTCGATGACATTGTCCCCGTAATTGCGCACGAACAGGCTGTACTGTCTGTACAGGTCGGCGTAATATTCCGCCCGCATCTGGCCGCCGCAACCCCAGTTTTCGTTGCCGACGCCGAAATATTTCAGCTTCCAGGGTTTTTCCCTGCCGTTCTGCTTGCGCAGATTGGCCATCGGCGATTCGCCGTCGAAGGTCATGTATTCGACCCATTCCTGCATCTCGCGCACCGTGCCGCTGCCGACGTTGCCGCAGATGTACGGTTCGGCGCCGATCAGTTCGCACAGGTTGAAAAACTCGTGGGTGCCGAAATGGTTGTTTTCCACCACGCCGCCCCAGTTGTTGTTGACGATGGTCGGCCGTTGTTCCTTCGGGCCGATGCCATCCCGCCAGTGATATTCGTCCGCGAAGCAGCCGCCCGGCCAGCGCAGCACCGGAATGCGGATTTTCTTCAGGGCTTCGATGACGTCGTTGCGGATACCGCGGGTGTTCGGGATCGGCGAATCTTCCCCGACCCAGATCCCCTCATAGATGCATCGCCCCAAATGTTCCGCGAAATGCCCGTAGATATTTCGGTCGATCTTGTACTGCCCCTTGTTGGCGTTGATACGCAACACGTTTTTGAATTCCTTCACGGGTGCCTCATCCTTTCGTGTAAATGCGGGTTCTGTTATGTGTTAACCTTTGACGCCGCCAGACGTCAAACCTGAAATGAATGCCCTCTGGTTGAACAAGAACACCAGCACGATCGGGAAAATGGCGAGCACGGATCCCGAAATCAGCTTGTCGTAGTTGTTCCCGTACGGCGTCAGCATCGATGCCAGGCCGATGGGCAGCGTAAACATGTCGCTCGTGCGAAGCACAATCAACGGCCAAATCAGGCTGTTCCAGTTTTGCATCGCCAGCAAGATCACCATCGCGCCGAACGCCGGTTTCATGAGCGGCATCATGATCCGGAAGAAAATGCCGAATTCCGTGCATCCGTCAATCCGGCCCGCATCCATGAAATCCTTCGAGATTCCGCTGACATACTGGCGGAAGAAGAAGATGGCCATGGGCGAGACGACGAACGGCAAAATGACGCCGGCGTACGTGTTGATGATTTTCAAGTCGACGATCAATTTGTACAGCGGAAGCATGAGAATTTCCAGGGGCACCATCATGACGATCAGCACAAGGACGAACAGCAGGTTGCGCCCCCTGAATTCGTAGGCTCCCAGGCCGTAACCGACCAGAGCGGAAAGGAAAACCGAGAAGATCGTAAACAGCACGCAGATCAGGATGCTGTTCCGGTACCAGTACAGGTAGATGTTGTTCTGGTCCTCAAAAAGCAACTTGTAGTTGTCCAGACTCATCACGGCGGGGTTGATCCCCAGGTCCAGCCCGTTGCGGAACAAATCGGCCGAGCTTTTGAACGACGCCATGACGATATAGTACAGGGGAAAAAGGGTAAAAAATCCGATCACGCACAAGAGCGCGACAACCAACACCATCAGCAATGTCCGTTTCTTCTTTGCGCCCACGATTCAGTCCCTTTCCTTCCTGAAGAGTCCGAAATACTTCAGTTGCACCATGTTGATGGCCAGCACGATGAGCAGCAGGACGATGCCGATCGCGGACCCGAAGCCCAGGTCGTTGCGCTGGAACGCCTGTTGGTAAATGTACCGGACAATCGTGAGACCGATGTCGTTCGGCATGCTCTCGTTCCAGAAGACATAGCTTTCGCCGAACATGCGGTAACCTTCGAAAATGCTGACGGTGAGCGTGTAAATGAGAATCGGCTTCAAGAGCGGCAAGGTGATGTAAAAGAATTTCTGGATGCCGCCCGCGCCGTCGATTTCAGCGGATTCGTAAAGCTCCTCCGGCAGGCTCTGCAGGCCGGCCAGATAATACACCATGTTCACCCCGGCGGTTCTCCAAAGGTGCACCATCACCATGAGCATCATGCCTGTCCAGTAGTTCATCATCCACTTCTGGGATGACAGGCCCAAATTGTTCATGATCGAGTTGATGAAGGCCGTGTCGAGCTCCCCGAACATGAGCCGGAAGGGAACGCCCGCAACGATGACCGACGTCAGGGCCGGAATGAAGATGATCGTTCGGAAAAACATCTTGCCCTTCGACAGCTTCGAGTTGAGCATCACGGCGATGAGCAACGGAATCGGGATGGCCGTCAGGATCACAAAAATCGTGTAAATGGTGTTCGTTTTCAGCGCGTTGTAAAAATGTACGTCAAAAAGCCGTTCATAGTTTTTCGTCCCGATAAACCGGGTGTTGTTGAGGCTGATGACCTCCTGGAAACTCATGATGAACGTGCTGATCATCGGATAAAGAAAGAAGATCAGGAGACACAGCACGAACGGCAAGACGAACAAATAGGGCGCCAGCTTGTCGGAATAAAGCAGTTTCTTGATGGTTGCCAATGTCTCACCCCCATGCGCCCCCTGCGAAGCACGGGAACCGCAACCGGTCCCCGTGCCCGAAGGGTGCTGTTCATCGGTATTCCGATTTTACGCTGGCTTACTGTTGCTTGCGAAGTTCGTTGGCGGCTGCCTTGAGCGCCTGTTCGGGCGACTCGCTTTGTTCCTGCAGCACTTTGAACATGACTTGGTTTTTCACAATATCCTGGGCGGCGGAACTCAGGATGCCCATGTTCGGCGAACGGATGTCGTCCTTCAGTTGGAGGAACACTTCGAAAATTTTCTCGTTGTTGAAGTACGGGTCAGCCTGCATCAGTTCCGGCGCATCCCAGACATCCCAGCGGATCGGGTCGAACTTGAGGATTTCCCAAATCCGGATGTTGGACTCCCGGCTCAGTTTTGCGTAAGCGAGGAATTCCTTCGCCAGTTCCGGATGTTTGGTTTGCGCGGTGACGGCCGTGCCCGTGCCGCCGATCCCGACGGATTTCGCGTCGGTGGAATCCCAGACGGGCATCGGACGGACGAGGACTTTGCCCGCCAGGTCCGGCATGTAGTCCAGGAAGCGGCTCATGTACCAGGACGGCATGATCAGGGAAGCGATGCCGCCGTTGTTCATGAAGGCGAAGAATTCTTCGGAAGACGTTCTGCCGCCGGGCATCGGAATGGCGATGCCGTGCTCGTTGATCATGTCTTTCATCGTTTGCAGAATCTCGATGTTGATGTCGCTGTCGAGCGCGACGTTGCCGTTAGCATCCAGGTAATCTCCGCCCCGCTGCACGATGAGCGGCCAGAACGGACGCTGGTCGGTCACTTCGAAGGCGGTCATCGGAACGCCGGTGGCGGCGACGACCTTCTTGCCGGCTTCGATGTAGTCGTTCCACGTCACGATGTCGTCCGCATTGACGCCGGCTTTCTCCAGAATCTCTTTGTTGTAGTACACGACCGTGATGCCGACGTGGAAATCGATGCCGTAATACTTGCCGTCTTTGGCATAGATGTCAAACCGGGACGTGATGAATTTGTCCAGTTCGGGCTCGATGACATCGTTCAGTTCAAGCAGTTGGATGTCGCCCTTCAGGTAGTTGTGGAAGAAGTTGATGTTGACGTCGGTAATGTCCGGCGCACCCACTCCGGACTGCAGCGCGATCAGCAACTTGTTGTGCATGTCCTCGTTGGGGTACGTCTCGATCGACAGGTCGATCGGTTTGTCGGGGTTTTGCGCGTTCCAGCGTGCCAGTGCATCCTCAAAGTACGTTTTGTGCTGGTCCTGGAACGTCCAGAGCGTCAGTTTGGTCGGCTGCGCGCTTCCTCCCGACTGGCTGCCGCCCGAACTGCTGCTCGATCCCGAACTGGAGCCCGAGCTGCCGCTTTGGCCGCTGTTGCTGCTGTTGCCGCCGCATGCAGCAAGCACGAGGCTGAACACCAGCAACAAGCTGAGCATTGCGACTGTGATTTTTTTCATGACCCTCACTCCTTGCAAGATATTTGGGTAAAGGATTGGCACTCCTCAGTACCTAATGTAAGAAAAAAGGAGCGGAGACCGGACTTCAAATTTTTTTACTCCACTCCAACATTTTGAACGCGCTTACATTCCGCTTCGTATTCGCTCGGGGTCATGCCCGTGATTTCCTTGAACACCTTGAAAAAGTAATTGTAGTTGTTGAAACCGACGTTCTGCACGATTTCCTTCAGCTTCATTTCCCCGTCGGCAATGAGCCGTTTGGCCCGTTCCACCCGGAACCGGTTCAGGTATTCGGCGAACCCGATGCCGCATTCTTCCTTGAAAAGCCGGCTCAGATAGGAAGCGCTCACCCCGGCATCCCGCGCCGCATCCGCCAGCGAGAGATCGTTCTGGTAATGGCGCCGGACATAGTCAACCGCCTTCCGGATGACGTCGCTGACGGGGTCGGCCATTTCCGCCACGTTCATCTCCCCGGCCATTGTCGTCACTTTGCGGTACAGTTGCAGGAGCCACTCTTTCAGGTCGCCGATCGTTTCGTACTTCTGGACAATCTGGTACGGGGATTCCCGGCCGTCCACCAGATCGGAGATGCCGATGCCGTTGTCCTTGGCCGCCTTGATGGCGATATTGACCAACTCCACGCATACCATCTGGGTCGATTTCCGGCTGAGCCGCATGTTCGACACTTTGCCGAAAATGTCTTCCACCCGCCGGCGGGCGCTTTCGTAATCCGCATTGCGCAAGGCGGCGAGGATCGCCTTCTCGTCCCGGATGTCGAGCACGTAGAACGATTCCTCCCGCCTTTCGCCGGGGTGTTCGTTCATGAAAATGCGGTTTTTGCCCATGTAAAATTTGTTCTTCAGCAACGACTCCGCTTCACGGTACGCGCGGGGCAGGTCCGCCGCATTCCGGCACACCCTGCTCACGCCGAAACAGGCGGTGATGTTCAAATATTTGGCGATTTCGGCGCCCAGCCTCGACAGCATCCCGTACAGGCGGCTGTACACATACAATTGGCTGGTCGTGTTGCCCAGGGAAAACACGATGGCGAACCTGCCCTTCTCCAGGTGGACCAGTTCCGTGTTTTCGCATTCGCGGACAATTTCCCGGGCGATGTCCATGAACGCTTTGAGCAGCTTCTCCATTTCCGCGGACACATATTTTTCTTCCAGAAAAGGGAAGTCGTCGATCTCCGCCAACGCCACCGCCAGGTTTTTGTCGTCCAGCCGGATCTCCAGCTCGTTCCATTTCTCCCGGAAGTCTTCCGGTTCGGTCCCTTCCAGCAAACGGCGCAAAAAATCCCGGCGCTGGACCGACCTGGCGATGCCGAGGTCCCTGTCGACCTCGCTGCGCTTTTGCACGGACTGTTCGGCCGCCTTCAGGATTTCGAGGAGCATGCCGGCATTCAGCTGATGCTTCAGGACATAGTCGACGGCCCCTTTCTTCATGCTCTGCCGGACGTAGTCAAAATCGTCGTACGCGCTCAGGGCGATGATCCGGACTTGCGGGAAATGCCGGTCGAGATGGTCGATCAGGTCGATGCCGTTCATGAGCGGCATGCTCATGTCCGTAATCACGATGTCGGGCACGTCCCGTTCGATCATGGCGAGGGCCTGGCGGCCGTTTTCGGCTTCCGCCGCAATGCAAAACCCGTTGCCTTCCCAATCGATCAACGTTTTCAGGTTCATGCGCGAAACGACGTCGTCATCCACGATGAGCACCTTCAGCATGCTCCATCCCCTCCTCTTCGGTGATTGCCGGCATGACGATTTCCGCGGAGGTGAACAAATCGGGAACGCTCTTGATCGACACCCCGTAATGCATGCCGAAGTGCAGCTTGATCCGGTTGTCCACGTTCCGGATGCCGATTCCGCTCAGCCTGGACTTGCCCCTCGCGGATCGCTTCTCCTCCGATTCCGGCAGCGCGTCTTCCGGCATTCCCTTGCCGTTGTCGGTCACCGTCAGGATCAGGTCGTTGCCGTCCCGGTACCCTTTGACCACGATCCACCCTTCCCTGTCCAACGTCTGCAAGCCGTGCAGGAGGGCGTTCTCGACAAGGGGCTGCAGCACGAATTTCAGGATGCGGCAATCCAGGATGTCTTCCTCGAGCTCGAAATGGACCCGGAACCTGTTCGCAAAGTGGTACTCCATGATGTTCAGGTAGTTTTTGACGTACTCGATTTCTCCCCGGACGCTGGTCCATTCGCCGCCTTTGCCCATGCTGCCGTGCAGCAGCCGGATGAGCGACGTGATGATGTCGGAGATATTGTTCGCCTTTTGCATATCGCCATCCATTTGACGGTATTCAGCGTGTTGGAAAGAAAATGGGGGTTGATTTGCGCCTGGAGCGCCTTCAATTCCGCGAGCCGTTTTTGCTTTTCCTGGCTTTTCACTTCTTCGATCAGGGACCGGAGATTGCCCACCATCGTGTTGAAGTGCGCCGTCATGACCCCCAGTTCGTCGGTGCTGTGGTCTTCGACCCGGGTGACGAAGTTGCCTTTTTTCAAATTGTTCATCGAATTGATCAGCTTGAGCATCGGTTTGGAGATGCTCCGGGACACGACATAGGACAGGTACAGGGCGACCAGGATGCAAAGCAGCCCGAGAAACGCGATCGTTCGCCACATGCCGACGGACTCGTTGTTCAGGTAGGTGTACGGAATCGTGCTGACCACGTACCAGTCGGATCCGGGAATGTACGCGTAGGCAATCAGATGCGGTTTGCCGCCCACGGTGCTGTTGAAGGTCAGCTCGCCCCGTTCCCGATGGCCCTTCAGCGCTTCGACCAGGAACTGTTCCGGATAGGCTTTCCCGATGGCGATGTCCGGGTTGTCGGCGGAAATGACGGTGCCGCTGCCGTTCAGGATGAAAATGTTCGAACCGGTTCCGAGGTTCATGCCGCTGAACTTCTCCGCGATGTGCCGCTCATCGATCCGCATGACGAGATACCCGATTGGCGCGCCCAGCTCGATCGACTTGAAACTTCTCGCGAGCAAAAGGCCGTTCTCCCCGTAATTGACCTGCCGGTACGGATACCCCACGAAGTTGTCTTCCTGTTCGTCCGTGGACACGCTCCAGACCGGGACGCCGCTCTTCGCATGCGCTTCATCGAGCAGGGCGTCAAGAAAGTCTTCCTTGAATTGCAGCTTGAAGTTGGTGTCCCCGTAGGCGGTCAGCTTCGTCCTGTCCGCCGTGTAGATGAGCACGTCCGTCACGCCGGTGTACAGCGCGAATTTTTTGACGATCGTTTTTTGCATCTGGAATTCGGCGTCTTTCTTTTCCCATTCGTTCAGCCGCCCGTAATTTTCCAGCGTGTTCTGGACGAGATCCGAGAAGGCGATGTCCACGCTGTCGTTTTCGAATTTGACCAGATCGTTCCGGATGTTGACGCTGACCTGGTTCATGACTTCCATCGAATAGGTGCTGATTTTGTTCTTGATCGCCTGGGTGGATTGCTGGTACGCGAAGGCGGCGGTGATGAGCAGAGGGACCAGCGTAAGGACGGAAAAAGAGACGATCAGGCGATGCCGGATCTTCACGCGCCTGAGCAGCCCGCCAAACCCGATCGGGTTTTCCAGAAAATTTGGAAACGATCTGTTCGCAAGCGGTTTCATGAATGCCGCCTCCTCCTTCCGCGGCACCGATTTTCGGTCCGGAGCAACAACGCGCGGTTCGAGTGACATTAATCATACCCTTCAAGCCGCCGCCAATCAATTTCGATATTTGGAACCGCTTGCAAAGAATGTAAGGGCGAGGTGCGGCAAGGTGCGGCAATTTGCGACGATTTTTCGAAATGAGGTTTCTCTCTACCGATACTTATGATACATTGAGGCTGGATGGCACTCCTCTCTTTGGATGACGGGATTTTTCCGCCCATCATCCAAAGATACGGGGATTTTTTTGTTTTATCGGCAAGGACAATCAGGCAGGGAATGAAGAACGCATGGACCTATTTCTCTACATCTTTTGGAACAACGTGATGCCGATCGCGGTGATCCTCGCCCTCGGCATCACCCTGCAGCGGCTGTTCATGCTGGATATCCGCACGCTGTCGAAGTTGAACTTCTACCTGTTTTCCCCGTTCGTCATCTTCCGGCTGCTGTATGAAACGGAAATCTCGGCAAGCCTGTTCGGACAGGTGCTCCTGTTTTTCCTGCTGTTTGAAACGATGCAGTTTGCCCTCGCGGAGACGGCGGCGCGCGTCCGCGGCCACCGGGGAGCGAAGAAAGTCGCGATGCGGAACAGCGTGCTTTTCTACAACAGCGCCAATTACGGCCTGCCGCTCAACCAGCTCGTGTTTCGCGGCGATCCGTACACACTGTCGGTCCAGGTCCTGATCATGATGGTGCAGGCGATCCTGCCGAACACGTACGGCATCTACAGCATGAATGCTCATCGTTTCGGCTGGCGCCGGACGATGTTGACGATCGCGTCCATGCCGGTCATCTATGCCATTCCGCTCGCCATTGCCATGCGTGCGGGCGAGATCGGGATCCCTTCCTTCCTGTACACGCCGATCGATTACATCGCCGACGGGTTTTTCGGGTTCGCCCTGTTCACCCTCGGCACGCAGCTCGGCAACATGAAATGGCGCATCACGAAACGGGAAGTGCTGGACGTCTCGCTGGCTTCCGTCATGCGCCTTGCGGGCGGCCCCGCGCTGGCCTGGCTGGCCACGGTGATCCTCGGCATCGACGGCCTGCTGGCCGCCGCGCTCATCGTGTCGTCGGCCGTGCCGACTTCGCTGAACCACGCGCTCCTGTCGGTGGAATTCGACAGCGAGCCGGAATTCGCGTCCCAGACGGTGCTTGTGTCGACCGTACTCAGCATGCTGACGGTGACGCTGGTGATCCAGGTGTTCGGAATCGCCTGAAGCGGTCGCCGCCGCCCGGCCGTTTTCGGGATACGGCGACGCCAGCGTCCGCCATGCGGATTTGGCCGCCATCCGCGCGGCAGGCGTGAATCCGCATGGCAGGCAGGATGAAAAAAGGCAAGAAAAAGGGGCCTCGTGCACGGCACGGGAGCCCCTTTTTTTGCTTTGGCCGCCGTGTCCGGCGGATCATTCGCATTCCCCGATTTCAGGTACTTCCCGGCGCAGGAACGCGGCGATTTCCGACGCATCGTCCATGCCCGCGGCTTCCTCCGCCAGCCGGCCCAGTTCGGCAATCCGCAGCCGTGCGAGCAGCGCGCGGGCGGGCAAAATCGCTCCCGCGTTCATGCTGAACTCGTACAGCCCCATGCCGGCCAGCAGCGGGATGGCCGCCGGATTGCCGGCCATTTCGCCGCACATGCCGACCCATCTGCCTTCCCGGGCGGCCGCCTGAATCACGGTGCGGATGAGGCGGATGACGGCCGGCTGGAACGGATCCGTCAAGTACCCGACCGCTTCGTTCATCCGGTCCGCCGCCATCGTGTATTGGACGAGGTCGTTGGTGCCGATGCTGAAAAAGTCGACTTCCCTGGCGAACGCGTCCGCCATGAGCGCCGCCGACGGCACTTCGATCATGATGCCGACCTCGATGCCGCCGTTGTACGGGATGCCCCGTTCGTCCAGTTCCCGCTTCGCCTCGTCAAGCAACCGGTTTGCTTCCCGCAATTCCCGCACGGTGGCCACCATCGGGTACATCAGTTTGATGTTGCCGTAATGGCTGGCCCGCAGGATGGCGCGAAGCTGCGTCTTGAACAGTTCCGGCCGCCGCAGGCAAAGCCGGATCGCCCGGTTGCCGAGGAACGGATTCGTTTCGGCGGGCAGATCAAGCAGCGGCAATTCCTTGTCGCCGCCGATGTCCAGCGTGCGGATGACGACGGGCGCCTCCGGCCCGAAAATGTCCGTCACGACTTTGTAGGCATGGAATTGTTCCTCTTCGTCGGGCAGCGCCGTCCTGCCCATGTACAGGAATTCGGTCCGGTACAGCCCGACGCCTTCCGCGCCGGCCCGCTTGGCGTTCCAGGCGTCGTCCGGCCCGGCGATGTTGGCTGCCAGCTCCACCCTGCGCCCGTCGGCGGACACGCTCGGCCGGTCGCGGTACACTTTCAGCGTCTTCATCCGGTTCAGGTGCGCTTCCCGTTTGGCCCGGTATTCCCCGATCATCGCTTCATCCGGCTGAAGGTGGATGATGCCCGCCTTGCCGTCCACGATGACCGTCTCGCCGAGCTGCAGCGCGGACAGGACGCCCCTGGCCCCCACCACGGCCGGAATGCCGAGGGAACGGGCGATGATCGCCGAGTGGGACGTGTATCCCCCGAGTTCCATGGCGAACCCGGCGATCCGGCTTCGATCGAGGCGGGCCGTTTCGGAAGGCGTCAGATCGTCGGCGACCAGGATGACGGGTTCGTCGAACGTCCGGGCGAGGGGATCTTCCCGGCCGGTCAGCAGATCCATCACCCGCCGGCTCACGTCGGTCACGTCCGCCGCGCGCTCCCGCATGTACGGGTCGTCCATCGACCGGAACAGGTCCACGATCATGGCCGTCACGTCGGAAAGCGCCGCTTCCGCGTTGATCCGCTGCTCCCGGATGGCCGACTCCGCGCTGCCCGTCAATTCCGGGTCCTGCAGCAGGAGTACCTGGGAGGCGAAAATTTTCGCCTGCTCTTCCCCCGCACCCCGGCCGACGCGCTCGGCCAGCCGTTCGAGATCGCCGACAGCCCGTCCGACGGCTTCGCGAAACCGCAAAATTTCGTTGTCGACTTCGTGTTCGTCCAATTCGCGACGCCCGACGACGCCGTCATGCCGCGTCAGGAAAACCGTCTTCCCGACGGCATAACCGCTCGAGGCGCCGATCCCGCTGATTTGCATGACCGCCACTCTCCGCCCCTCTTATTCCAAAACCGATTCGATCATTTCGCCGAGTTTGGCGAGCGCTTCCTCCGCCTTCTCACCCTTCGTCCGCACGGTGAGCTTCTCGCCGAATTTGGGACCGAGCGAGAGAAGGCCGATCATGCTTTTGCCGTTCACCATTTTGCCGTTCTTGCCGAAATACACTTCGCACGGATACGAGCATGCCAGCTTGATGAGATCTCCGCCCGGCCTGGCGTGCAGGCCGCGCGGGTTTTGCACGGTGAACTCGCCCTCGAACTCCTGCGGCGTTTGCCCGGAAGTTTCCCGGGCGATGTCATCTGTCGGTTGACGTTGATCCATGGCCACCACTCCCGTTGTTGTCTCTCTCGTCTGTCAGCCGAAGACGGCGCGCCCCATCACGGCATGGGTGACGCCCGCGTTCGCCAGTTCCGCCAATCGGTCGGCGGCGATGCCTCCGTCCGCCCACACGCCGGCGGGCAGACGGAGGTTGCCCAATGTTTCCGCTTTGCGCAGCATGGCGGGCAGAAACTGCTGCCCCTTCCCGTCCGGTTCGCTCGTCATGATCAGCGCGCCGTCGGCCGCTTCCAGGGCGTACAGCCACGGTTCCACGGGCGTTGCCGGATTGAACGCGAGGCCGCAGGGAATGCCGTGCCGCTGGACGAGACGGATGAAATCGAGCGGATAGTCCAGCGCTTCCACATGCCCGAACACGATCGACGGCTTCAGGTCGCGGATCGCTTCCACGTATGATGCGGGACGGCTCACCATCAAATGAAAGGAGAACGGCAGATCGGTGATGGCGCGAATCGCCTTCACCGTTTTCAGGCCGAAGGTGATGTTCGGAATGAAGTTGCCGTCCTCGATGTCGATGTGCAAATCGGTGTAGTTTCCCCCGCCGACCTTCTCCACGGCCGCCCGCAGGTCGAGCGGATCGGCCGAAGCGATGGAGGGCGAGACGATCATGCTTTCGCCCCCGCCAGCAGGCTGCTGCGGAATTCCTTCACTTCATTCATGAACCGCCGGACCCGTTCGATGTCCACCGGGTTTTCGAACACGCCGTCCACCTTGAACGTCGTGCCGACGACGGCCCCGTCCGCAATCGCGAGCTGTTCCCGCACGTTCTCGATCCGTACGCCGGTGTTGGCGAGCACCACCGTGCCGGGCACCACGTCTTTCACCCGCCGGAGCAGCTGCGAATCGGTGGAGGAGCCGGCCGTCAGCCCGGATACGCACAGCGCGTCGGGACGATTGTTGAACACGGTCGATCTGGCGATGCTTTCGATGTCGCGGTCGGCCAAATACTTCGCCGCTTCCGGCACGATGTTGAACAGCAGCTTCACGTTCTTCGCATGCAACCGGGCCTGGTGCCGCACCGTCTGGCCCACGTTCGTGTTCCAGACGCCGAAGTCGCTGGCATACACGCCGGTGAAAATTTCCCGGACGAACAGGGCGCCCGTGGCGGCCGCCAGGTCGAGGGATTTTTGCGCGTCCCACAACACGTTGACGCCGAAGGGAACCTTGATTTCCGATTTCAGTTCACCGATGATGCGGGCCATCGCCGCCACCGTTTCGGTGTTCACGTTGGTCAGGTAAGGCAGGCTGAACTCGTTGGAAAACATGACCGCGTCCACGCCGCCGTCCTGCAGCGCGTGAAGATCTTTCCGCGCCATTTCCACCGCGTAGTCCATACCCTTGTTCTCGTCATAATGCGGATCTCCCGGCAACGGCTGGAAATGGCACATGGCGATGATGGCTTTCTCTGTTCCTATCACATCTTTCAACCAGGTCATTCTCTATCTCTCCCCGTATGTTTGTCTATGATTTTGGCCATGAAAACCGATTTTGGAGACTTGCGGCCGGCATGCCTCCGGTCTTCCATCGCTTGTCCGCGGGTTTCGTCGCTCATGACGGCCGCGTCTGGCCGCGATCCGGAGGCATGGCGGCGAAGGCGTCAGTTGGCGGCTTCTTCAGCCGATTTCTTGCCGCGGAAGAAGAACAGGACGGCAGCGGTGATGGCGGCGATGACGGCCAGGCCCGCCCATTTCAGCTTGGCGCTGAGGGCAAAAATCCAGGCGACCAGGTTGCCGGCGGACAGCGCAGTGATGTTGGTGGCGCCTTCCGGGAAGTTGAAGCCGGTCTCGATGGCCGACTGCGTGACCGTCGGGCCGAAGTAGCTGGCGATCATGAGCACGATGCCCATCATGATCGTGCCGCTGATCAGGGAGCGGATGAAATCGCCCTTGTGGAGCGGCGTCGCCAGGGCGACGAAGTAGGCCGTGGCGGCCAGGTCGCCGAGCGGCAGCGTCGTGTTGCCCGGCAGGATGAACGCCAGAAGCAGCGTGATCGGAATGAGCAGCAGGGCGACGGTGATCGTGTTCGTGTGGCCCAGCGTGACGGCGGAGTCCATGCCGATGTAGAATTCTTTGCCTTTGAACCGTTTTTCCAGGAACGTCTTGGCGGCGTCCGAAATCGGAATCAGGCCTTCCATGATGACCTTGACCATGCGCGGCAACAGCATCATCAGGGCGGCCATGGCGATGCCGAGTTCACCGGTGCCTTTCAGGTCGTAGCCGACGACAACGCCGAGCAGGATGCCGAGGATGAGGCCGATCATGATCGGTTCGCCGATGAATTTCAGCTTTTTCTGGATGTACGACGAGTCGACCTTGATTTTGTTCATGCCCGGAATTTTGTCATAAATTTTGTCCAGCAACATGTACACGGGAACGGTGGTGATGGCGAAGCCCTGCGCGATGGAGATGCCCGGAATGCCGAGTTCCTTCTGCACCTTCGGAGCCGAGACGTCGGCGAATTTGAGGGCGATGAGGCAGTGTGCGGCGGCGCCGAGGAGGCCGTACCAGAAGCTGCCGGTCAGCGTCATGATGACGGCGCCGGAGAAGGCGAAGTGCCAGTAGTTCCAGATGTCGATGTTGACCGTTTTCGTCCACTTGAGCAGAAGCGCGACGAGGTTGACCAGAATGATGAACGGGATGATGACGGCGCCGACCTTGGTGGCGAACGCCACGCCCGCGGCCGCGGCCCAGCCGGCGTCGACGACGTTGAGGTTCAAATCGAACTTGTCGACGAGGATGGTGGTGACCGGTCCGACATAGTTCCAGATCAGGTTGAGCACCAGGTTCAAGCCGACAAACCCGATGCCGACGGTGAGGCCGGCCCGGATCGCCTGGGAAATTTTGAGCCGGAAAACGAGGCCGACAAGGAAGATGATGACCGGCAACATGAAGGTGGAACCAAGACCGCTGATGTAATCAAAAATGTTTACAATCCAATCCATTTGCATCCCTCTCCCCATGTGTTTGTGCTGAATGTGCAAAAGCCAATCGTCAGTTCGCCAGATGACGCAATACGGTCTGCTCCGTCTCCTCCTTTCCGATACCCGTCAGAAACGCGATGCCGGTCACGACCGGGATCTCGTACGTCTTGTCCAGCTTCATCGACGTAATGATCAAGTCGGCGTATCCGACATGGGCATCGATTTCGGAGGCCATGCATTGGATGATTTTGGCCTCGATGTTGTTTTCCCTGAGCAGGTTGTTCACCCGGTCCACGATGATGGTCGAGGTGGCGACTCCTGCTCCGCATGCGACAACGATCGTCTTCATTCGGTTTCACCCTTTCATTGTGGTCAAATATGGTAGATGATCAGCAGTCAGCGAAACCTTTGCCAAATTGGTCCCCGTCCTTCAGATCGAAGGCGAACTTCAGGAGCAACAAAGTCAAACGTTCCACGTCATGCAGGCTTACGGTTTCGATGGGCGTGTGGGTGTACCGGGTCGGGATGGAGACGCCGGCAACCGGGATGCCGTCTCCCTGCAGGGAAATGTAGGCGTTCTCGGTGATGACTCCGAGGGCGATTTCTTTCTGATGGGGAATGGACGCCTGTTCGGCCACTTCCAGCAGCCGGTTCAGCAGTTTTTCATCCGGCAGAACGCCCGCCAGCGTGCCGCGGCCGTGGAAGTTCATCATCGTCAGGGCCGGGCCCTTGCCGATGACCACGTCCGAGTAGCCGCGCAAATCCGGCGTGTCGCAGGACGGCGTCACGTCGATGCCGATGGACGCGTCCGGCAGAATGCGGCGGGAAGCCGGCAAAATGCCGCGAATGTTGAACTCTTCCTGCACGCAGGCGACCAGGTAGACGTCCCACTGCAACTCATCCTTCTTCGCATGCAACGCTTCCGCCAGGGCGAGGAGAACGGCGCAGGCCGCGCGGTTGTCCATCGCCTTGTTGGCGACGAGTCCGCCCTTGAGCTGCGTGAATTCCGGGCGATAGACGATCATCGTCCCGACGTCCACGCCGGCTTCAAGCACTTCCTCCCGCGAGGCGGCGCCAATGTCGACGTACAAATCGTCGATGCCGGGCACGACCCCCTTCTCCGCCGGTTTCGTAAAATGGTGGGATTTGATGCCGATGATGCCGCTGACGGTCCCTTTGCGCCCCAACACGTTCACCCTGAGCCCGGGCAGCGTGTTGACGTGCACCCCGCCGATCCGCTCAAAGCGCAGAAATCCGTTGGCTTCCACTTTTCGTACGATCAATCCGATTTCGTCCATGTGCGCAAAAATCATCAGCTTCCTGGCTCCGGCATGACCCGGGCCGATCCGGCAGGTGATGTTGCCGAGCCGGTCGATCGTCAGTTGATCGTCGTACCGGCGCAGGCGGGCCGCCATGTAGTCGATGATGCGGTCTTCACGCGAGCACGGGCCGTCCAGTGATGTCAGTTCCCTGATGTCAGCCAGCAATTGATTCATGTTTGTCCCTCCACCCATGTCCCAAAAGTGTCGTTCGTCAAGATGCCGGCGGCGTTCACGGCAACGATTTGATCAGGTCCGTCAGCTTGTCGAAATCCCCCGCTTCCAGCATCGCCGTCAAAATGTCCGGGTTTTCGAAGGCGGCGGCGAGCTCCTGGAGAAGATCCAGATGGCCGTGCGGATCGGTCAACGCCAGCAGGAAAACGATTTGCGTTTTCACCTCCGTTTCCGGCATGCCCATGGCCCGAAAGGGGACAGGCGAACAAAAAAAACCGGCTGCCAGCCCCTTGCGAATGACGTGTTCTTCGGTGGTGTGGGGCATGGCGATGCCGATTTTCTCTGTTTGCAATCCGGTTGGTGCAGTTTGCTCCCGTTCGAGGACGGCCGACTTGAAGCTTTCCTTGACGACGCCCTGGCGGACGAGTTCATCCGCCAGGAAGGCGATCGCCTCCAGATCCGTGTTCGCTTCCAGGTTCCAGAATGTCAGTTCCCGATCCAAAATGTTCAGCATCGATTTCATGGTGTCCATCTCCTTACGGGCGCAAGATTCGTGGTACAGGGTTGTGCAATGTCGCTTTACCTGGCAATGCGAACGTCGATGTTCCTTTCGATCATTTGGTCCAGCAGCGGCGGCATATTATGGATGCCTTCGTCGGTGATGACGGTGTCCACCCGCTCCAGGTCGGCGATTTTCACGAAGCCGACGCTGTTGAATTTGCTGCTGTCGACGAGCAGGATGGTCTTTTTGGAGATGTCGAGAATCGTCTTTTTGATCGTGGTCTCTTCAATGTTGGAGTTGGTGATGCCGCGCTCGAGATCGACATAGTCGGCGCCGATGAACGCCTTGTCCACGTTCAGCTGGCCCAGGATCATTTCGGCGAACGGGCCGATCAGGCTGTAAACCCCTTTGCGCCGCTGCCCGCCGGGCATGACCAGCTGGATGTCGTCGTTGCCGCTGAGCGTCATGGCAATCATGATGTCGTTGGTGATGACGGTGATGTTTTTGAAAGTCGCCAGTTCACGGGCCAGCATCAGCGTCGTGGTGCCGCTGTCCAGCAGGATGGTGTCACCGTCTTCCACGAGCTCCTTCGCGAGGGCCGCGATTTTGCGCTTGTCCTCCGCGCGCTGGTTCTCCTTCCAGCTTTGCCGGGGCTCGAAGGCGGTGGTTTTGCGAATGCTCTTGGCCCCCCCGTGGGTCCGGATGAGCAGGCCTTCCTGCTCCAGCTGCCGCAAATCCCGCAGCACCGTGGGCCTCGAAACCTTGCAGATGTCCATGATCTCCTGGATTCTGGCGAATCCGTTTCGGGTGACATACTGGAGAATCCGTTCCGTACGTTCATCCCTCAGCATGAAATCATGACTCCTTTTGTTAGGTTTTGATTTGTTTTAATCATTTATGATCTATTTTGATTGTTAATATATCACGAATTGATGCTTTATGACAATATTTGATTTACTTTGATTCATCTCGAAATGAGATGAATGGGATCTTCCGGAAAAATGGTGCAAAAAAAGAGCCCGTGAACGGCGGTCATGCCTGTCCTGTTGCGGAGTCATGGGTGTGATCGTTCCTCAAGCATGATGCGCGGTTCAACAAGCCCATTATGGTCAAATCGATGCATGGAGATGCAAAGCGTCGGAGCGGTGGTTTCATTGTACCAGCGGGAAGGCCGGGCGGGACACAAGCGTGTCAGATCGGATGTCTTCAAAAATCTTTGCAGCCCCGAAAAAAGAAAGGCATGCCGGTTGTCCGCCCCACGGCCTGCCCGCATCCCGGGCGGAGCATCCGGCGGATGCAGCGAACGGTTCGGTTCTTGTTTGATGGTGCACATGTGAGCGGCATGGCGGTCAACAAAAACGGTTACTCGCCATCGCAGAATGTGTTAAGGTGAAAACGAACAGGCAAGGGAGGTACCGATGACATGGCGACGATGAAAGCTTTCGTGATCGAAGGGCCGTATAAGGCGGCCACCCGCGACGTTCCCGTGCCCGAGCCCGGCCCCGATGAAGTGCTGATTCGGGTGGAGCGGGCCGGCATTTGCGGAACGGACGTCCATATTTTCAAAGGCGAATATGTTGCCGCTTATCCGATCATCCCGGGGCATGAATTTTCCGGCACGATCGCGGCAATCGGCCGGGATGTGACGGGATTCCGGATCGGAGACCGGGTCACCGCCGAACCGAACATCCATTGCGGCCATTGCGAATATTGCCTGACGCACCGCGGCAACCATTGCGTCAACTGGCAGGCGGTCGGCGTCACCCGAAACGGCGCCATGGCCGAGTACGTGGCCGTCCCCGCCAAAAACACGTTCAAACTGCCGGACGGGATGAGCTTCGCCACCGGCGCGTTTATCGAGCCCTTGGCGTGCGTCGTCCATGCGATGAACCGGCTGCAGCCCCACGCCGGAGCCCGTGCGCTCCTGTTCGGCGCCGGGGCCATGGGGCAGCAGCTGATCCAGGCGCTCGCCCATGCCGGCGTGGCCGATCTCGTCGTGGCGGACATTTCCGAACGAAAACTGGAAATGGCGCGGCAATGGGGCGCGACCCGGACGATCCTGAGCCGGGAACTGGCCGACGGCGCGTTGTCGGCCGATTACCCGCACGGTTTTGACATCGTGGCCGATGCCACCGGCATTCCGCAGGTGATCGAGCAGGCGCTTGGTTTCCTGGGGCCCGCCGGGAAGTATCTCCAGTTCGGAGTCACGGCGAAAGATGCGGAGATCCGCGTGAATCCTTTTCTCATCTTCCAGCGGGACTGGACGATCCTCGGATCGATGGCGACCAACAACACGTTCCTCCCGGCTTTGCACTGGGCCAGCGCCGGGCGCGTCCGGCTCGAACACCTGGTCACCCGGGTCATCGGGTTGGCGGAAGCGCCGGATCTGTTTGCAACAGGCGCCGGTCCGGACGATCTCAAAATTCAGATCGCGGCGAACGGTTGAACGAAAATGAAAAGCGGCTTCGCGTGATCGGAATGCGCGAAAGCCGCTTTTTTCATGTCGCGGTTCAGAACCCGTTCGGGTAAATCATCACTTTCAACGTTTCGCTGCGGGCGGTGATCGTCCGTTCCATCGCCTCCCACGTCCGTTCGAGCGGATAGCGGTCCGTGATGATCGCATCAACGTCCGCCAGGCCCGAAGCGAGGAACCGGATGCCGTCCGGGTACGTGTTGGCATAGCGGAAAATGCCGCGGATTTGAATCTCGTTGTCGGCGATGTACGTGATGTTCAGGGGGATTTCCGGCTGCGGCGGCAAACCGACGATGGACAGGCGGCCGCCGCGGCGCAGCGAAGCCAACGCCGATTGCAGCGCCTTCCCGTTGCCCGCGGTTTCGAAAGCGACGTCGGCTCCACGGCCGTCCGTCAACGAACGAACCACTTCCGCGGGATCCTCCTCTCCGACCCGCACGGTGCGGGTCGCACCGAGTTTCCGCGCGGCTTCAAGCCGCTTCGGTTCCAGGTCGGACACGATGATTTGGCCCGCTCCGAATGCTTTGGCCGCCACGACGGCCATCAGGCCGACCGGCCCCATGCCGTGGATGGCCACGGTTTCGCCCGGCTGGAGGGCGGCTGCGCGCGAAGCATGAATGCCGACGGAGAACGGTTCAACCAGGGACGCCGCCTCGTAACTCATGTGGTCCGGAATCGGGAACAGGAAGTCTTCCCGGTGGACGATGTATTGCGCGAATGACCCGTGAACCGGGGGCGTCGCCAGGAACTGCACGTCGGGACACAGGTTGTAGCGGCCCTTTTTGCAGTATTGGCACTTGCCGCAGGTCACGCCCGGTTCGATCGCCACGCGGTCGCCGGGTTTGACCCGGGTGACGTTCTCGCCGACCGCCACGACTTCCCCGGCGCACTCGTGTCCGAGGAGAAACGGAAAGTCGACGATGAAGCGTCCGATTCTGCCATGCTCGTAATAGTGCACGTCCGACCCGCAAATGCCGACGGCCATCACCTTGACGAGCGCCTCGTTCGGCCCCGGTTTCGGGACGGGCATCTCGACGAGTTCGATTTTTCGGAGTTCGGTCATGATGGCGGCTTTCATTTGCTCTGGTATGCTTGGCATAGTTGTTTTCCACCCCTTGAATTTCGGTCAGGCACAAAGGCAAGTTTTGGCAGTGAGAGAATGAATCCTCTGATCAATACTGCCAAGATCAAAACGATCACAAACAAGAATACGCTTTCAAAATATCAGTATTACTATATCATAATTGAATTCCCGGGTTAACGTATTTAAAGATGATCAAATTATTACCTCTCCCCTACCTATTTACGACCCATATACCGACGTGGGGGAGATTACTGTCCCCTTGTTTTGATCGTATCAATGAGGAATTCTTTCAATCCACACTGATGCTAGACTGAATAGTGGACACCGAGAATCGAGAATGCGACAATAAATTCAGCAAAATCGAGGTGTCCGAAGATGAGTCAAAAGTATGACAAAGACTTCAAAATCCAAACCGTGAGGATGAT
>Ga0310837_100247_pt1 | contig 49776 bp, 36 predicted proteins | sample SM_ome_5_FD_201315 | JGI IMG/M metagenome (GOLD analysis project Ga0310837, IMG submission 201315) | Sorghum-adapted microbial communities enriched on stacked mutant (SM) sorghum from Joint BioEnergy Institute, Emeryville, California... ...
TTACGAGTACAGGATAAGCGATGTAAGAAAATAAGCCGGGTGTAGATTGTTCCCTACAGCCGGCTATTTTGCACGTATGAACTAAATCGCACGAACTAAAGGACGCCGTCAGGCGTTTTTCTTACCCATCTTGACAATCCGTCCGGGTCTTCATTATGATGGCTGCAACAATTTCTTTCCTTTACTTCCAATCTGTTGGCGAAGTCATTCATTTTGGGTTCCGGGGTGTGAGATGCAGCAGAAGATTTCTTCCATTTTCTTTTCTGCGGGCCGCGCGTGGCTGCTCGGTCTGGGCATATCGGCCGCCCTCGCGCTGGTTGCCGTGGAGATGAGTCTGGCCTATTTCCTTCAACAGTCGATGATTCATGCGTTCTCCCTTGAAAAAGAATCGCTCGTACGCACCCTCTGCGTCCTGATCGCGATCGTGCTGACCGGAGCGGCGCTCAAGTTCGGCGAGAAATACTGGCTGGGCAGGTACGGCGCGATGACGATGCATGAGATGCGGGTGACGCTGGCCGGCAAGACGCGGCGGATTGCGATGAGAAGGCTGGAGGATCGGCATTCGGGCGACTGGCTGTCCCGGCTGACCAACGACGGATCGGCCGTGCAGCAGTTCATCGCGGGCGATCTGTACCATTTTGTCTACCAGCCGCTGGTGTTCGCCGCCGCGTTCGGCTATTTGCTGTACATCGACTGGCAGCTTGTGCTCATCTGCAGCGTGATCATTCCCGTGTCCGTCGACCTGTCCCTGAACCTCGGCAGGCCGCTCAAGGAATTGGGCCTGCGTTCGCAGGAGGAACTGTCGCGCTACAACGCGCTCGTTCAGGAGACGATGGACGGCAGCGTGGTGATCAAATCCAACAACATGCAAACGTACATGGAGAACCGCGTCGGCGCCGTGATGCGCGAATGGCTCGGACACGCGATCGGGCTCGAGCGCAGAAGAATGCTCATCGTGCCGGTGGAAGTCGTGCTGCGCGTTTTGCCGTTCGTCCTGTGCATTCTGGCGGGCGGCTACCGGACGATCAAGCAGCAGATGACGCCGGACGAATTGCTGGTGTTCATTTATTTGATCAACTTTGTCGTGCAGCCCGCGGTCATGATGCCGCATCTGATCGCCCGATACCGGCAGACGGGCGCGTCGATGGACCGCATGGCCGAATTGCTGCGCGAACCCGAGGAGCGAACGGACGGGGAGGCCGGGACGCGGGACGGGCATCCGCTGACGCTGGAGCGTCTCGGCTTCTCCTACGACGGGGAAACGGAGGCGCTGCGGGATTTCAGCCACACGTTCGAGAGCGGGAAACTGTACGCCGTCGTCGGCGAAAGCGGCAGCGGCAAGTCGACGCTGTTCAAGCTGCTGACGGGCCTGTATGAATATGACCGGGGCGCCGCGCTGCTGTTCGGAAAGCCGCTGAACGCCCTGTCGACGGAGGACATCCGCGGCAGCTTTTCGGTGGTGCCGCAGGACACCTATTTGTTCCCGGCCAGCATCGGGGACAACATCCTGATCGCCAGACCCGGCGCGTCTCCGGAGGAGGTGCGGGAGGCGGCCCGGCGGGCGAACGCCCACGATTTCATCATGCAGCTGCCGGACGGCTACAATACGCTGGTGAGCGACGGCGGCTCGTCGCTGTCGGGCGGGCAGCGGCAGCGGATCGCCCTGGCCCGGGCGATTCTGAAGGACGCGCCGATCTTTCTGCTGGACGAGGCCGCGTCGGCGCTGGACAACGAGTCCGAGATGAAGCTGTACCGGACGCTCGCGGAATTGGCCGCCGCGGGCAAGACGGTCATCATCATCGCCCATCGGCTGAAGGTTTGCGAAATGGCGGATGAAGTGATCGTCATGAAGCAAGGCCGGAAGTTGGCCGCCGGCCCGCATCGGGAACTGCTCGCGGCGGTCGCCGAATATGCCCGGATGCACGGTCTCCGGGAAGCCGACGCGTCTTCCGCGACGGGGCCGGCGGACGCGGGGAGGGACGAACGATGAGCAAGCGGAGCAAAGGGGAATACCTCGCGCTGTTCCGGCTGTTGAGCGAGTCGAGAGCCGCGTATTGGACGGGACTTGCGGGCGGCAGTCTGGGCAACGCCCTGGTGTCCGTGATCATGGCCTTCACGCTGATGGAGATGATCGGCGCGGTCATGCGCGGCGATCTGCCATCGCTGTATCGCGCGCTGTACGGCCTCGGCCTCGTCATGCTCGCTGTCGCGGTCCTGTCGCCCCTGTTCAGCTACTGGCGCCAGACCGCCGTGAAGCGGAACATGGCGGCGCTGCGGCGCGAAGGGTACGCGAAGCTGGTGCGTTTGCCGATGTCGCGGATCGACAGCGCTTCCAAGGGCGACGTCAGCTCGAGGCTGAACAACGACATCAACCAGATCGAGCAGACGTTCACCGACCAGGCGGGCATGGTGTTGTACACGGCCTTCCTGGGGATCGGGTCGGCCGCGGCGATGTTTCTGCTCAGCTGGCGCTTCGCGATCGTGCTGATCGTCCTGAGCATCGTCTCGTACGCGGTGAACAGGCTGCTGTCGGGACGCATTCGCAAAGACGGCGACGCGTTGCAGCGGCAACTGGGCGCGGTCAGCCAGTCATTCAGCGAACTGCTGTCCGGCGCGCTGGTGCTGAGGCTGTTCCCGGCGGCCGGCCGGTTTCAGCGCAAATTCGCGGACGACAGCCGCGCGGCGGCCAGCCTGTCGGTTTCGCTCGCGACGAAGACCGGGTGGCTGGAGGCAGTCAACTACCTGGTCAACTTTCTGAGCTTCGGCGGGATTATCGCGATGGGCGCGCTGCTTGTGCTGTACGGCAACCTGAGCATCGAGACGGCCGTGGCGCTTGTCCAGCTGCAGACGAATGTCAACTTTGCCTTCAACCAATGGAGCCGGTTTGTCGCCGGGCTGCAAGTGTCGCTGGCCAGCGCGGCCAGAGTGCGGGAGCTTCTGGAATCGCCCGTCGAAAAAACAGCCGAATCCGGGACGCCATCCGTTCAGCGAAGCGACGTCGAATTTGCCGAACTCCGCTTCTCGTACGACGGGACGCACCCGGTGCTCAGGGAAGTGGATATCGACATCCCCGAGGGAAGCACGGTCGCGTTCGTCGGACCGAGCGGCAGCGGCAAGAGCACCATCGCGAAGCTGCTTCTCGGACTGTACCCGGACTACGAGGGGAGCATCAGGATTTGCGGCCGGGAGCTCAGGGAATGGCCGCTGGGCAGCCTGCGCGAAGCCATCGCGTTCGCGCCGCAGCATCCGTATATATTTGAAGGCACGATCGAGGACAACATTCGCGCGGGCAATAACCGCGCTTCCGTCGAAGAGGTGATCCGGGCGGCGAAGATGGCGCAGATCTGGGATTTCATCGGGCAGCTTCCGGACGGGCTGCGGACCCGGGTGAACGAGAACGGCCGGCTTCTCTCCGGGGGACAGAAGCAGCGCATCGCGCTGGCCCGCGTTTTCCTGAAGGATGCGCCGATCATCGTGCTGGATGAGCCGACATCCGCCCTCGACACCTTTACGGAAGAGATGTTCCAGGATGCGCTGAAGGCCCTTCCCCCGGAGAAAACGATCATCATCATCGCGCACCGGCTTTCCACCATCGAGCATGCCGACAAGATCTACGTCATGAGCGAAGGACGGATCGCGGAGAGCGGGACGCATGAATCGCTGCTGATGCGGGACGGCCTGTACGCGAGGCTGCGCGCGGGCGACACGCTGGAGCAAACGGTATGAAAAAAACGGCTGCGTCATCCGGGAAGGATGGCGTCAGCCGTTTTTGACTTGTGGTCAGCCCGACCTCAAGCCTGCGCTTGCAGCGCGTTCAGCTTCTGGGCCAGGCGGGATTTTTTGCGAGCGGCTTTGTTCTTGTGGATCAGGCCTTTCGTCACGGCCTTGTCCAGCTTCTTCGAAGCGGCGGCGACTGCAGCCTTGGCGGCTTCGATGTCAGCGGCTGCGATTGCCGTCTCGGCAGCCTTGACGGCCGTGCGAAGCGCGGACTTCTGCGACGCGTTCAGGGCGCGGCGCTTCTCGCTCGTCTTCACGCGCTTGATGGCGGATTTGATGTTCGGCACTCGGTTCACCTCCCGGACAAACGAGCCTTCCTCATCTTGAGTCAACTTGAAGTATTCTATCATGCGGACCTTGAAATTGCAAGAGCGGCATGGGGGCGCGCGGCGCGCAAGATTCGCTGCATAAAACGCCGCCCGCCGGCGCAACAATAAGGCTGATCCGAACATTGGAGGAATGCGCTGCCATGCACGACATCGAATTGCGCCAATACGACATCCGCACCGACCTCGCGCTGGAAGCGAAGGAAATGGCCCAGTCGGGCAAGGACGGCCGGATCAACGGCATCACGACGGAGACGGTCGCCGAGGACGGCATCACGATCACGCGGATGAGCGTGGACAACGAGGAAGGGGCGCGGGCGATCGGCAAAATGGTCGGCCGCTACGTCACCATCGAGGTGCCCGGACTGCGGAACCGCGACACGGAATTGCAGGATCGCGTCGCCGAAGTGTTCGCGCGCGAGTTCGAGGCGTTTCTCGACCGGATCGGCGTCAGCCGCAGCGCGAAGACGCTGATCGTCGGGCTCGGCAACTGGAACGTGACCGCCGACGCCCTCGGGCCGCTTGTCGTCGAGAACACGCTGGTCACCCGCCATCTGTTCGAGCTGATGCCGGACCAGGTGGCGCCAGGGTACCGTCCCGTCAGCGCGGTCGCGCCAGGCGTGCTCGGCATCACCGGCATCGAGTCGAGCGATATCGTGTTCGGCATCGCTTCGCAGATCAAACCCGACCTCATCATCGCGATCGACGCGCTTGCCTCGAAGGCGGTCGAACGGGTCAATACGACGATCCAGATCGCCGACACGGGCATCCACCCCGGCTCCGGCATCGGGAACAAGCGCAAGGGGCTGACGCGCGAGATTCTCGGCGTGCCGGTCATCGCGATCGGCGTACCGACGGTCGTCTACGCTTCGACCATCGTGAACAATTGCATCGAGCTGATGGCGGAGCATTTTCGCAGGCAGACGGACAACGCGGCGCCCATCCTCGGCATGCTCCATTCCATCTCGAACGAGGAGCGCCTGCAGCTCGTGAAGGAGGTGCTGCGGCCGATGGGCCACGACCTGCTCGTGACGCCGAAGGAGGTCGACTCGTTCATCGAGGACATCGCGAACATCATCGCGAGCGGCCTGAACGCCGCGCTGCACGACGCGGTCACGATGGAGAACACCGGCGCTTACACCCATTGAGCGCCGGTTTTTTTCGCATTCTTCCATTCTATTGTTTTCGCGATTCTTCCGTTCTATGATCCGCTCCCCTCTCATAGACTGATAGCAAAGATCCGGCAATTGCCGCAGCCTGTGGGGAGGAGCAATCGATGAAACGAATCGCGATGGTTTGGTCCGCGCCGCGAACTTCCGAAGCGCTGCGCAGACTGCTGGCGCGGTGGCGCACGTTCGTCCTGCTGTCCGCCTTCACGTTTGCCGCCGTCGTCTCGGCCGGGCTGGCGGGCCTGGCCTTCCGATCGTCGTCGGCGGATTGGCCGGCGGGCGGCGCGGCCGCCTCGCTGCCGGACGGCGTGCTGGCGCAGATGGCCGGCATGGAATTGCCGTCGTTCCGTTCCGCGAAGCGGGAGGGCGGCATCGACGGCCGGCGGGCGGCGTCGTTTCTGTTCCGCTTCACGACCGGCATCAATCCGCATCAGCCGCGCAGCCTGCTCGCGCGCGAGCTGCCGGGACTGGAAGGCGGCCGCGCCGTGCTGCTCAGGCCGGGCGGCGCCGGCGAGCACGCCACCGGGCCGGAGGATCATCCGCCGCTGCCGGAAGCGGAGGATGACGCGCGAGATGACGGCGGGCTGACCGTGCCGACGGACGACGCGCCGAACCATTCGGCGCTTCCGGACCCCGGCGAGGCGGTCGGGGAAGATCCCGCGACGGGCGCTGGCGATGCCGCGACGGGCACAGGCGATGCCGCGTCGGGCGCAGGCGAAGCCGGATCCGGTTTGCCCGCTGAGCCGAAGCGGAAAGTTGTCTTCATCTATCATTCCCACAACCGCGAATCGTGGCTGCCGGAGCTCGGCGAAGGCGCGAAGAACGCCGAGTCGGACGAGATCAACATCACGCTGGTCGGCAAGCGTCTCGCCCGGAAGCTGGAGGAAGCCGGCGTCGGCGCGGTCCATTCTTCGGTCGATTACGCGACGACGGTCAAGGACTACCGTTGGGAATTATCCTATAAATATTCAAAAGAGACGGTTATCGAAGCGATGGCCGATCACGACGGCCTGACCTGGCTGTTCGACATCCACCGGGATTCGCAGCCGCGCGGATACACGACGGCGACGATCGACGGCAAGGATTACGCGCAGGTCTATTTCATCATCGGCAAAGGAAACCCGGACTGGCGGAAGAACGAAGCGTTCGCCGAGAGGCTCCACCGGCTGCTGGAACAGCGCTATCCCGGCATCTCGCGCGGCATCTGGGGCAAGGACGCTTCGAGCGGCAACGGGGAGTACAACCAGTCGCTGTCGCCGAACAGCCTGCTCATCGAGATCGGCGGCATCGAGAACACGCTGGAGGAATGCTACCGGACGGCCGACGCGCTGGCCGAAGCGATCGTCGAGCTGTACCGGTCGCAGGCGGCGGAGACCGTCGCCGCAAGCGAGTGAGTCGCGGAAGGGGGAGTCGGGATGCGCAGACCCTGGCAGTACGCGCTGCTTGGCGCCGCGGTCGCTTTTTTCGTCCTGTACGGGATCGAGCTGGCGTCGGACGGCGTGGAAGATGTGTACGGTCCGGAGAAACCGCGGACGGAGCGGCGCGCCCCCGCCGGCATGGACGGCTACGGTTACGCGGGCGATCCGTACCCGCCCGATGCGCGGGGACGCATGCAGGCGGACCCGCGCGGCCTGCGTCCGGAAGACGCGGGCGCGGACCCGGCCGGCGCGGACCGCATGCCGGCATGGGACGATTACGGCACGCCGCCGTACGGCGCGGACGGCCTCCCGATATGGGACGATTACGGCGCGGGCGGCTACGGCTATTCCGACGCCGCGTCGGGCGGCTCCGCCGGCAGGCTGGCGGACGGCACGGCCGGTCTTCTGCAATCGGTGGCGAAGGGCGGGATCCGTTTCATCGTGTCGCTGTTTGAGTCCGTGGCGCGATGAGGCGTGTTGGCATTTTTGTCGAGGCGCTTTCCGGATCGCGCATTGATGCTTGACTCCCGCTGCTGATATAATAGGAGATCGAACGGCATTCATGCTCACGTTGGAGGAAATGCATGACGGACGCTCTATCGAAGCAGCGGAATATCCGCAATTTCTGCATCATCGCCCATATCGACCACGGCAAATCGACGCTTGCCGATCGCATACTCGAATATACCGGCGCGCTCACGTCCCGGGAAATGCAGGACCAGGTGCTCGACAACATGGATCTCGAACGGGAGCGCGGCATCACGATCAAGCTTCAGGCCGTGCGTCTGACCTACAAGGCCGACGACGGCCAGGAGTACACGCTGCACCTGATCGACACGCCGGGCCATGTCGACTTCACGTATGAAGTGTCGCGCAGCCTGGCCGCCTGCGAGGGCGCGCTGCTGGTCGTCGACGCGGCGCAGGGGATCGAGGCGCAGACGCTGGCGAACGTGTATCTCGCGCTGGACAACAACCTCGAGATTTTGCCGGTGATCAACAAGATCGACCTGCCGAGCGCCGATCCGGAACGGGTCAAGCGGGAGATCGAGGACGTGATCGGGCTCGACGCGAGCGAGGCGGTGCTGGCGTCCGCGAAGGCGGGCATCGGCATCAAGGAAATTCTCGAGCAGATCGTCACGAAGGTGCCGCCGCCGAATGGCGATCCGGACGCTCCGCTCAAGGCGCTCATTTTCGACTCCCATTACGATTCGTACAAGGGCGTCGTCGTCTATGTCCGGGTCGTGGACGGCAGCATCCGCGCCGGCAAGCGGATCCGCTTCATGGCGACGGGCGCGGAATTCGAGGTCATCGAAGTCGGTACGTTCAAGCCGCGGATGACGGTCGTCGACGAGCTGTCCGTCGGCGATGTCGGTTTCGTCGTGGCCGGCATCAAGAACGTGAAGGACACGCGGGTCGGCGACACGATCACCGACGCCAAGCGTCCAGCCGCGGAGCCGCTTCCGGGCTACCGGCGCATCAATCCGATGGTGTTCTGCGGGCTCTACCCGATTGACACGCAGGATTACAACGATCTCCGCGAGGCGCTCGAGAAGCTGGAGCTCAACGACGCTTCGCTGCGGTACGAGCCGGAGACGTCGAGCGCGCTCGGCTTCGGGTTCCGGTGCGGTTTTCTCGGGCTGCTGCACATGGAAATCATCCAGGAGCGGATCGAGCGGGAGTTCAACATTCCGCTCATCACGACGGCGCCGAGCGTCGTCTACCGGGTGCACCTGACGAACGGCCAGACGCTGGAGATCGACAACCCGTCGAACTATCCGGAATCGGGCAAGATCGACTACGTCGAGGAACCGTTCGTCAAGGCGTCCATCATCGTGCCGAACGACTACGTCGGCCCGATCATGGAATTGTGCCAGAGCCGGCGCGGCGAGTTCGTCACCATGGAATACCTCGACACGTCCCGCGTGACGCTCGTCTACGAGCTGCCGCTGTCCGAGATCGTCTACGATTTCTTCGACCAGCTCAAGTCGAGTACGCGCGGCTACGCCTCGTTCGACTACGAGCTGTCCGGGTACAAGAAATCGAACCTGGTCAAGATGGACATTCTGCTCAACAACGAAGTGGTGGACGCGTTGTCGGTCATCGTGCACCGCGACCGCGCGTACCAGCGGGGCCGGGTCGTCTGCGAGAAGCTGAAGGAACTCATTCCGCGGCAAATGTTCGAAGTGCCGATCCAGGCGTCCATCGGCTCGCGGGTCATCGCCCGGGAGACGGTGAAGGCGATGCGGAAGAACGTCCTCGCGAAATGTTACGGCGGGGACATCACGCGGAAGCGGAAGCTGCTGGAGAAACAGAAAGAGGGCAAGAAACGGCTGAAGCAGGTCGGCAGCGTGGAAGTGCCGCAGGAGGCGTTCATGGCGGTGCTGCGCATCGACAAATGACGGCCGCTTGAGCCGCCGGGCCGCCGGGGTATCCCGGCGGCCCGATTGTTCGCGGGGCCGCGGGTCGCGGGTCGCGCTATCGGCGACGGTCCGCGCATGTGGCGGCGGGTCGCGGATCGAGCTTCCGGCGACCGTATCGCGCGCCCGTAGCGTCGGACCGCGGGCCGCTTCCCGTGGCGGTATGGATTTTCCAACCGTTCATCCGACCGTACCGCCAGGAGCGACCCGATGAACTTTTTGCCCCTGTGAAGGCGGATCGTTCCGCTGCGGCGGGCGTTTTTTTCCCTAGTGAAGGAGTTGTTCGGACATGCTGACGCACCCACCGAAGGCGCTCTACATTCATATCCCGTTCTGCTCGCACCGGTGCCACTACTGCGACTTCAACACCTATGTGCTCGAGGGACAGCCGGTCGACGCGTATCTGGACGCGCTCGAATTGGAGATGGAACGCACGGTGGGCGCGCTGCCGCCGGAGCGGATCGACACCGTGTTCGTCGGCGGCGGGACCCCGACGGTGCTGACGCCGGAACAGATGGCAAGGCTGACGGGCGCCGTGCGGCGGTGGTTCCCCGTCGCGCCGGACGCGGAGTTCACGGTGGAAGCGAACCCCGGCACAACGGGGCCGGAACTGCTCGCCGCGATGCGCGAGGGCGGCGTGAACCGGATCAGCTTCGGCGTGCAGGCGTTCGACGACGCGCTGCTGCGGCGGCTCGGCCGCATCCACGACACGGAGGACGCCTGCCGCAGCATCGGGCTCGCGCGGGAAGCCGGTTTCGCGAATATCTCGATTGACCTCATGTTCGGCCTGCCGGGCCAGACGATGGAGATGCTGGCGGACAGCGTGCGTCGGGCGGTCGAGCTCGATTTGCCGCATTATTCGCTGTACGGGCTGAAGATCGAGGAGAACACGCTGTTCCATGTGCTCTATGAGCGGGGCGAACTGCCCCTGCCCGCCGAGGAAGAGGAGTTGCGGATGTACCTGCACATCATGGAGCGGCTCGAAGCGGCGGGCCGGCGGCAGTACGAGATCAGCAATTTCGCGCTGCCGGGATACGAGAGCCGGCACAACATGACGTATTGGCGCAACGAGCCGTACTACGGCCTCGGCGCCGGCGCCCACGGTTACGCGCGCGGCGTCCGCCACGTCAATATCAAGGGCGTGACGCCGTATATCGAAGCGGCCCGCGAGCGGCTGCCACGGCTGTCCGAGGAGCCGGTGAGCGAGAGCGAGGCGATGGAGGACTTCATGATGGTCGGGCTGCGCATGCGGTACGGCGTCCGGGATGCCGATTTCGCGGCGCAGTTCGGCGGCAAGTCGATCGACGAGGTGTTCGGCGGCGTCATCGCCCGGCTTGCGGAGGCCGGCTTGCTCGAACGCCGTCCCGACGGCGCCGGCTGGCGGCTCACCGACCGCGCGATCCCTCTCGGCAACGAGGTGTTCGGCGCGTTCGTCGGGGTACTGGAGGAGTAGCGACGCGTATTCGCGCTCCGGCACGCCGCCCGAGCCGCGCCAACGGTCGCACGGACCGTTACACACCTTTGCCCCGCCATGCGGGGGCGCTAACGGTTAGACCGTAAACGGTACGCTCCCGCATCCTCGCATCCCAACACGAGTGCGTGCCGTTATTGGGGGACATATCCCGCATCCGGCATCGTGTACACCGTTCGTAACGGAACAACGTTCCGTTAGCGGGGACAGACCGCAATGTGTGGACGGGATTAGCGGAACGTCGTTCCGTTAGCGGGTGTTCGCGGATGGTTCGGACGGGCAAACCGTGCCTGTAACGGAACAACGTTCCGTTAGCGGGGACAGACCGCAATGTGTGGACGGGATTAGCGGAACGACGTTCCGTTAGCGGGCGTTCGCGGATGGTCCGGACCGGCAAACCGTGCCTGTAACGGAACAACGTTCCGTTAGCGGGACAGACCGCGATGTGTGGACGGGATTAGCGGAACGACGTTCCGTTAGCGGGCGTCCACCCCAGGCGCCTCTCTCTCCGCAAATTCAGGATTGCAATCATTTTCATCCTGTTGTATATTTATTCATATTCTTTCTACGCATTGGACCGGGATTTGCCGGAAGCGGGAGGCGCGCAAACGAGATGATGGTGAAAGAAGCGGTGTGCAGATGGGCGACCCTGGACGACGTGGAGGACCTGCACCGCTTGATCGAAAGCTATGCGGAGAAGGGGATCATGCTGCCGCGCTCGCGGGAAGCGCTCGCCCGCCACATCGATTCCTTCATCGTGGCGGAGATCGACGGAGAGGTCGTCGGCTGCGGCTCGCTGTTCCAGCTCGGGCCGGAGCTGGTCGAGATCCGCTCGCTCGGCATGAAGGAAGGCTACAAGGGTTACGGCATCGGCACAAAGCTGGTCGACATGCTCGTGGAAGCGGCCCGCGAACGGGGCGTCCCGAAGGTGATGGCGCTGACGTACGCGGTTGACTTTTTCCAGAAGAACGGGTTCGAAGTGGTGGACAAGGAGATCTTCCCGGAGAAGGTGTGGACCGACTGCGTCCATTGTCCGAAGCGGCATGCGTGCGACGAAATCGCGGTGCTCAAGGTACTGAACTGACTTGACAATCGTCAAGCCGGTTTGGTATTTTTGTATTGTTGGTTAGCACTCTCGGTCGTCGAGTGCTAACGCGGTCTGAAGGTTGTCATCATCCGGTCGGGAGGGGTTCGGGAGATGTTGACCGAGAGACAGCGTCTGATTTTGACTGCCATTGTGGACGACTATATTCGGTCCGCCGAACCGGTGGGATCGCGCAGCATCTCGAAGAAGAGCGGCGTAGGTTACAGTCCCGCCACGATCCGGAACGAGATGGCGGACCTGGAGGAGCTCGGATTCCTGGAACAGCCGCACACGTCCGCCGGCCGCATCCCGTCGGCGAAGGGTTATCGTTACTACGTCGACCACCTTGTCCGCATCGGCGAAGTGGATGAGGAGGATTTGCGGCGCGTCCGTTCGTTCTTCGCCAAGAAAATGACCCGCATGGAGCAAATCATCCAGCATGCCGCGACCATTCTGGCCAGCCTGACGAACTATACGAGCATCGTGCTTGGTCCCGAGGTGATCAGCAATTCGCTGAAGGCTTTTCAGCTCGTGCCGTTGAACGAGCAATCGGCCGTCGCGATCATCGTGACGAACACCGGCCACGTCGAGAACCGGACGATCTCCATTCCGCCCGGTTTCGACATGAACGAGCTCGAGAAGGTCGTCGCGATCCTGAACACGAAGCTGGTCGGCGTGCCGCTTCACCGGCTTCAGACGAAGCTGTACACCGAAGTGAGCGAGGAACTGAACCGCTACGTCAGCCATTGCGAATCGATCATCGATACGCTGGCGCAGGCGCTCGAGCAGCGGACCGAGCATCGCCCCTTCACCAGCGGCACTTCGAACATGCTGAGCCAGCCGGAGTTCCGCGACGTGAACAAGGTGAAGTCGATTCTCGAGTGGCTGGACGAGACGCCGGCGCTCGTGCGTTCGTTCAGCTCGAAGCAGGAGGGCATCCAGGTCCGGATTGGCCACGAGAACGCGGACGAAGCCCTGAAGAACTGCAGCCTCATCACCGCCACCTATGTCGTGGACGGCACGACGGTCGGCACAATCGGCCTGCTCGGACCGATGCGCATGGATTACGCCAAGGCGATCACGCTGATGGACATTCTGTCCAAGGATTTGGCCGCCGTACTCGCAAAATGGTACAATTAACCTCGATGTTCGATTGACCGCGGCATCAGGGAGGTGGATCTGCAGCAATGACGGAAGCAAGGAACACGGCAGAGGAACGGTTGGACCAGGAAGCCGCAGCCGCAGGCGGCGAAGCGGCTCACGCCGATAGCGAACGCGACAGGCCGGCTGCGGAAGCGCCGGCCGATACGCTGAATGAGGAAGCTCTGGAGTCCGAATCCGGCGAAGGCGCGTCGGACGCGGCCGCCGAAGGAGAGTTCGCGGCGGAAGAGCAGTCCGCGGAAGAACCCGCAACGGATGAGCGGGACGCGCGAATCGCGGAACTCGAAGGGCAGCTCGAAGAATACCGGAACCGGCTGCTCCGCGCGCAGGCCGATTTCGACAACTATCGCCGGCGCACCCAGCGCGAGAAGGAAGAAATGGCGAAATACGCCTCCGCGGAGATCATCACGAAGCTTCTGCCCGTATTGGACAATTTCGAGCGCGCGATCGGCGCGTCGAAAGGTTCGGGCGATTTCGAGGCGCTGGCCAAGGGTGTGGACATGATTCACCGCCAGCTGCTCCAACTGCTCGAACAGGAAGGCTTGAAGCCGATGGAGACGGTCGGACAGCCGTTCAATCCGGAGTACCACGAAGCGGTCATGCGCGTCGAGTCCGACGAGCATGAGGAAGGGACCGTCGTGGAAGAACTTCAGCGCGGTTATATATTGAAGGATCGCGTGATCCGTCCGGCCATGGTCAAAGTCAGCGGCTGAAGCAAGTTGTGATTCTGGCAATCCATTAAGGAGGAACGATCGATGAGCAAAGTGATCGGCATCGACCTCGGCACGACGAACTCCTGCGTCGCCGTCATGGAAGGGGGCGAGGCGGTCGTCATTCCGAATCCGGAGGGCAGCCGCACGACGCCGTCCGTCGTCGGGTTCAAGAAGGACGGCGAACGGATCGTCGGCGAAACGGCGAAGCGCCAGGCCATCACGAACCCGGACCGCACGATCATCTCGATCAAGCGGCATATGGGCACGAACCACAAGGTCACGATCGACGGCAAGGAATACACGCCGCAGGAAATTTCGGCGTTCATTCTGATGAAGCTGAAGGCCGACGCGGAAGCCTATCTCGGCCAGCCGGTGACGAAGGCCGTCATCACGGTTCCGGCCTACTTCAACGACTCGCAGCGCCAGGCAACGAAGGACGCCGGCAAGATCGCCGGTCTTGAAGTGCTGCGGATCGTCAACGAGCCGACGGCGGCCGCGCTCGCTTACGGCCTCGACAAGGAAGAAGACCAGACGATTCTCGTCTTCGACCTCGGCGGCGGCACGTTCGACGTGTCGATCCTCGAGCTCGGCGACGGTTTCTTCGAAGTCAAGGCGACGAGCGGCGACAACCATCTCGGCGGCGACGACTTCGACCAGGCGATCATGGAATGGCTCGCCTCCGAGTTCAAGAAGGAGCACGGCGTCGACCTGTTGAAGGACAAGGCGGCGGTCCAGCGGCTGAAGGACGCGGCGGAGAAGGCGAAGAAGGAGCTCTCCGGCGTCCTGACGACGACGATTTCGCTGCCGTTTATCACGATGGTCGACGGTGTGCCGCAGCACCTTGAGATGAATCTGACGCGGGCGAAGTTCGAAGAGCTGACGGCCCATCTCGTCGAGCGGACGCTCGGCCCGACCCGTCAGGCGCTCGCCGACGCCGGACTGACGCCGGCCGACATCGACAAGGTCGTGCTGGTCGGCGGCTCGACGCGGATTCCGGCGGTGCAGGACGCGATCCGGAAGCTGATCGGCAAGGAGCCGCACAAGGGCGTCAACCCGGACGAGGTCGTCGCGCTCGGCGCGGCCGTCCAGGCGGGCGTGCTGACGGGCGACGTGAAGGACGTCGTGCTGCTCGACGTCACGCCGCTGTCGCTCGGCATCGAGACGGCGGGCGGCGTGTTCACGAAGATGATCGAGCGGAACACGACGATTCCGACGAGCAAGTCGCAAATTTTCTCGACCTACGCCGACAATCAGACGAGCGTCGAGATCCACGTGCTCCAGGGCGAGCGCGCGATGGCGGCGGACAACAAGACGCTCGGCCGGTTCATCCTGAGCGACATCCCGCCGGCGCCGCGCGGCGTGCCGCAGATCGAGGTCACGTTCGACATCGACGCGAACGGCATCGTCAACGTGTCCGCGGTTGACAAGGGCACGGGCCGGTCGCAGAAGATCACGATCACGTCCTCGAGCGGCCTGACGCCGGAGGAGATCGAGCGGATGCGGAAGGAAGCGGAGCAATACGCGGAGGAAGACCGCAAGCGCCGCGAGCTCGTCGAGGCGAAGAACAACGCCGACCATCTGGTCTACACCGTCGAGAAGACGCTGAAGGACCTCGGCGACAAGGTCGACGCCGCCGACATTCAGAAGGCGAACGAAGCGAAGGACAAAGTCAAGCAAGCGATGGAGTCGAACGACATCAACGCGATCAAGTCGGCGACCGAAGAACTGTCGAACGTCGTGCAGCAGCTGTCCGTGAAGCTGTACCAACAAGCCGGAGCGCAGCAGGGCGCGGCCGGCGCCGCGGGCGCGGAAGGCGCGGCGAAGGGCAAGGACAACGTCGTGGACGCCGACTACGAAGTCGTCGACGACAAGAAATAAGCCGTGAGCCCGAATCGGCTGCGAGCGGAGGGTCAAAGTCGGTCCATACGGCTTTGACCCTCGATTATGCATGGGTGCGGGCGGCTTGACCCAATGGGGGTGGCTGAGTGGCGGAGAAACGGGACTATTACGAAGTGCTGGGCGTTGACCGGAACGCGACCCCGGAAGAGATCAAGAAGGCGTACCGCAACCTGGCCCGCAAGCTGCATCCGGACGTGAACAAGGCGCCGGACGCGGAGGAGCGGTTCAAGGAAGTCAAGGAAGCCTATGACGTGCTAAGCGACGAGAAGAAGCGCGCCCAATACGACCGCTATGGGCACATCGATCCGAACCAGGGATTCGGCGGCGGCGGTTTCGGCGGCTTCGGCGGGGCCGACTTCGGCGGCTTCGGCGACATCTTCGACATGTTCTTCGGCGGCGGAAGCCGCCGCGATCCGAACGCGCCGCAGCGGGGCAACGACCTGCAGTACACGATGACGATCGAGTTCAAGGAAGCGGTATTCGGCGTCGAGAAAGACATCACGATTCCGCGTACGGAAACTTGCGACACCTGTCACGGCAGCGGCGCGCGTCCCGGGACGAAGCCGGAGGTCTGCTCGGTATGCCGCGGCACCGGGCAGCAGGAGTTCGTGTCGAACACGCCGTTCGGACGGATCGTGAACCGGCGTCTTTGCTCGCAATGCGGCGGCACCGGCCGGGTCATCCGCGACAAATGCGGAGCCTGCCGCGGCACGGGCAAGGTGAAGCGGCAGCGCACCATCCATGTGCGCATTCCGGCGGGCGTCGACGAAGGCGCGCAGATCCGCCTGTCCGGCGAAGGCGAAGCCGGCACGCGCGGCGGTCCGAGCGGCGACCTGTACATCGTCATTCGCGTGAAGCCGCACGAGTTCTTCGAGCGCGAAGGCGACGACATTTATTGCGAAGTGCCGCTCACGTTCGCGCAGGCGGCGCTCGGCGACGAGATCGAGGTGCCGACGCTGACGGAGAAGGTGAAGCTGCGCATTCCCGCGGGCACGCAGACGGGCACCTATTTCCGCCTGAAGGGCAAGGGGGTGCCGCGGCTGCGCGGCATGGGCCAGGGCGACCAGCACGTGAAGGTGGTTGTCGTGACGCCGACGAACCTGACCGAGGAGCAAAAGGAATTGCTTCGCCAGTTCGCCGGCCTGTCGCAGGAAAGCGCCTATGCGTCGAACGGCCATTCCGGAACGCTGTTCGAGCGGATGAAGCGGGCGTTCCGGGGCGAGTGAAGCGTCCGCTCCGGGCGAACCATTGCGCGTCATGAAGCGTTCGCTCCGGGCGAACCGTCGCGTTTCATGAAGCGTCCGTTCCGGGCGAACCGGAGTCCGCGTGTCATGAGGCCCGCCGACCGGCGCTCGCCGCGCGCGCGTCTGCCGCATATTCGGCGCGCCGCCGCCGCACACTACAAGATGGCGGCGCGGGCAGACAATCCGCGCGAGACGCGAAGGAGGATGGACTCATGCCGACGAATGCGAGAAGCGGGCGCGGCGGCAAGCGGAACCTGCCGATCGGCGGCGCGGAGGATGTCCGGTTCGACCCGGCGACGGCCGACGCCGAAGACCGCGAGGCGGAGGAGCGGGCGCGGGCGGCGGACAGCCGCCAGCGCGGCGGGTGAGGCGGCGCGGCCATGGCGAAGCTGAACGCGTCGTTCGAAGACGCCACCCGGGCCCGCGAAGCGCGCCGCAAGCTCGAAGCGCTGCGGGCCGCCGCCGTCCGGCCGGATGAAGACGGCACATCGCTAACCGCGCTGGTCGACGACGCGATCGTCGAGCAGGCGATCCGGCTCGTCGAGACGCATGGCGGCACGGCGGAATGGCATTGACGGACAAGTGGAGAGAGCGCCCCGGATTCGCTTGCCGAACCGGGGCGTTTGTCTTGGTCGGGTTTTGGCACGACTTTTTTTTGTCGCGCGGCTTCCGGTATTGTACAATGGATGTGTCCGATTGACGGAGGAGGTTCAAAGCGGTTGAAATGGCACGAGCTGACCATCCGGACGCGCAGCGAAGCGGTCGAGATGGTGACGAATTTTCTGCATGAACTCGAGGCGGACGGCGTGTCCGTCGAAGAGTCGTGGGAGGACCGGAAGCCCGAGACGAGGCTTGGCGAATGGTACGACAGGCCGCTCAACGCGATACCGGCCGGATGGGTCGAGATCAAGGGCTGGTTCCCCGAAGGAACCGACATGTCCGGGGTGAAAAACACCCTGCAAACGCGGATCGGCGAGCTTGAGACATACGGCATCGATCCCGGCGACTTCTCGCTGGAAGAAGCGCTGATCGACGAAGAGGACTGGGCGGAATCGTGGAAGCAATATTTCAAACCGATTCGCGTGTCGGAACGGCTGACGATCCGGCCGACCTGGGAGCCGTATGAGCCCGGCCCGGGCGAGCTCGTCATCGACCTCGATCCCGGCATGGCGTTCGGCACCGGCACCCACGCGACAACGGCGCTCTGCCTGCGCGCGCTTGACGCGTGCGTCAAGGGCGGCGAGGACGTCATCGACGTCGGCACCGGCTCCGGCATCCTCGCGATCGGCGCCGTGAAGCTGGGCGCGCGGAGCGTGCTCGCGCTCGATCTCGATCCGGTCGCCGTCGCGAGCGCGAAGGCGAACGCGGAGCTGAACGGCCTCGCCGACCGGATCGACGTGCGCGAGAGCGACCTGCTCGGCGTGCTCAAGGGAACCGAAGCGTCCGGCGGCCATCCGGTCAACGTGACGCTTCCGGTCGATCTCGTCGTCGCGAACATTCTCGCCGAGATCATCCTGCGGTTCATGGACGACGTCCATGCGGCGCTCAAGCCGGGCGGCCTGTACATCGCCTCGGGCATCTACATCAACAAGGAAGAAGCGGTGCGGCAGGGGCTTGAAGCGGCGGGCTTCGAGATCGTCCGCCGCGACGAACAGGAAGACTGGATCGCCTTCACGGCGAGGAAGCCGGAGGGCCGCTGATGGATGTTCTCGAACGACTCCTCTGGTATCCGATCGATCATCTGCCGTTCATCCTGATCGTCCTGGCGCTGGCGTTCACGGTGCACGAATTCGCCCACGCTTACAGCGCGTACAAGTTCGGCGATCCGACCGCGCGCGATCAGGGCCGGGTGACGCTGAACCCGATGGCGCATCTCGACCCGCTCGGGACGATTCTGCTGTTGATCGCCGGGTTCGGCTGGGCGAAGCCGGTGCCCGTCGTCCGCTCGCGGTTCCGGTACCCGAGGCTCATGGGCATCGTCGTGTCCGCCGTCGGGCCGATCAGCAATCTGCTGCTCGCCTTCGTCGGCGTCGGGCTGTGGTCGCTGTTCGCCCACACCGGCTGGCTCGGGGGCGCATCGATCGGCGTCCGGATGGCGATTAATGTTTTTCTCAATTATCTGATCAACATCAACGTGCTGCTCTTTATCTTTAACCTTATCCCCTTGCCGCCGCTGGACGGCTATCGGATCGTCGAGGATCTCTCGCCGCCCCGCGTGCGGGAGAAGCTGAACCGATACGTGCCGTGGGGCGTGTTCGTGTTCCTGCTCATCGTGTTCATTCCGCCTCTCCGGGCGGTGACGCTGGATCCGCTGTTCGGCCTTTCGACGCCGATCGTCTTCGGAATGTTCTCGTTGTTCGATCTGTCGTTCGTGTCGAACTGACGCACGGATTTCCTGTGGCGGCTCCCACGCAAAACGTGTATGATGAAGGTTGGTAGATCGACATGCAGCGATATATCGTGCCGCCGTCCGCTTTTCGCGGCCGGACGGTCGTCGTCGAAGGCGACGACGCTTTTCACCTTGCGAGGGTGATGCGAATGCGTCCGGGCGACCGTGTCGTCGTCTGCGACGGCGAGGGACACGAGGCGACGGCCGTGCTGACGAAGGTGGAGCCCGCCCGGGCGGAAGCCGAGACGGAGGAGGAGCTTCGGCTGTCGAAGGGAGAGCCGGCGTGGACGGTGGTCGTCGCCCAGAGCCTTCCGAAGGGCGACAAGATGGAGCTGATCATCCAGAAGGGGACGGAGATCGGCGCCGCCGCGTTCGTGCCGTTCCGTTCGGAGCGCGCGATCGTCCAATACGACGGGAAACAGGAAGCGAAGCGGCTCGAACGCTGGCGCAAAATCGCGAAGGAAGCGGCCGAACAGGCGCACCGGGGAAAATTGCCGGAGGTGGCCGGCATCGCTTCCTGGCGGGAACTGCTCCAGTCGTTCGCCGATTATGACGATGTCTATTTCTGTTACGAGAGGCAGGGCGGAGAACCGGCGGCCGGTCTTCGGACGCGCGTGCGGGAGACGATGAGCCGCGTGCCGGACAGGCCGCTCAAGCTGCTCGTCGTCGTCGGGCCGGAAGGCGGCTTCACCGAGCGGGAAGCGGCGGAGGCCGAGGCGGCGGGCGCGAGGCCGGCCGGGCTCGGCGCCCGCGTCCTGCGCACGGAGACGGCGGCGCTGGCGGCGCTTGCCTGCCTCATGTACGAATCCGGAGAGATGGGAGGGAATGAATAGATGCCGACGGTCGCCTTTTACACGCTGGGCTGCAAGGTGAATTTCTACGACACGGAAGCGATCTGGCAGCTGTTCAAACAGGCGGGCTACGAGCAGGTCGATTTCGACGGCGAACCGGCCGACGTGTACCTGATCAACACGTGCACGGTGACCAACACCGGCGACAAGAAGAGCCGGCAGATCATCCGGCGGGCGATCCGGCGCAACCCGGACGCGGTCATCGCGGTCACGGGCTGCTACGCCCAGACGTCGCCGGCCGAAGTGGCCGCCATCCCGGGCGTCGATCTCGTCATCGGCACGCAGGACCGGTCGAAGCTGCTTGACTATATCGAAGAAATCCAGCGGACGCGCAAACCCGTGAACGCCGTGCGCAACATCATGAAGACGCGCGAGTTCGAGGATCTGGACGTGCCGGCCTTCACCGACCGGACGCGGGCGTTCCTGAAGATCCAGGAAGGCTGCAACAACTTCTGCACGTTCTGCATCATCCCGTGGGCGCGCGGGCTGTCGCGCAGCCGCGATCCGCAGAGCGTCATCGCCCAGGCGCGCAAGCTCGTCGCGTCGGGCTACAAGGAGATCGTGCTGACCGGCATCCACACGGGCGGCTACGGCGACGATCTCGAGAATTACGACCTCGCCGACCTGCTTGTCGATCTCGACCGGGTCGAGGGGCTGGAGCGGATCCGCATCAGCTCGATCGAAGCCAGCCAGATCAGCGACAAGATGATCGACGTCCTCAACCGCTCGCGCAAAATGTGCCGCCACCTCCACATTCCGCTGCAGGCGGGAGACGACACGGTGCTGAAGCGGATGCGGCGCAAATATACGACCGAAGAATACGCGCGCAAGATCGAGGAGCTGCACAAGGCGATGCCCGGCGTCGCGATCACGACCGACGTCATCGCCGGCTTCCCCGGCGAGACGGACGAAATGTTCGAGAACGGCTACCGGTTCATGGAGCGGATGCGGTTCGCCGAGATGCACGTGTTCCCGTATTCGAAGCGGACCGGCACGCCGGCCGCGCGGATGGAGGACCAGGTGGACGAGGAGACGAAGCACGAACGGGTCCACCGGCTGATCGAACTGTCCGAGCGGATGCAGCTTGCGTACGCGCGCCATTTCGTCGGCCGCGAGCTGGACGTGATCCCGGAACGGCAGACGGTCGGCGCCGACGGCGAGAACCGGCTGGTCGGCTACAGCGACAATTATCTGTCCGTCGCGTTCCGGGGAGAGCCGTCGCTGATCGGTTCGGTCTGCCGCGTCCGCATGACGGAAGCGGACGTGAACGAATGCCGCGGCGAACTGGTGAAAGCCGACGCGACGGCGGCCGTCTGACGCGGGCGTCCGGCCGGCTCGGTCAAGGATGCGAAGCGAAGGAAGCCAGACGGGGATTTCCCGGGTCCGCGACGCGCGGCGGGGGGAATCCCCGACGCATGTTCAGGCTTGTTCAAGGCCAACGACGACGGGACGGGAGGGGGGAATCCGCGATGAAGGAAGTATCCGCGGGCGGCGTCGTCTACCGGCGCGTGGACGGGCGGATCGAGATCCAGCTCATTCGCGACCGCTTCGGCAAGATGACGCTGCCGAAGGGCAAGATGGAGCCGGGCGAGACGACCCGGCAGACCGCGCTGCGCGAGATCGAGGAGGAGACGGGCATCCGCGGCCGGATCGAGGCGCCGATCGACCGGATATCCTATACCTACACGGGCAAGAACAACGAGACGGTGGAGAAGGAAGTCCACTACTACCTGGTGGAAGCGGTCGGCGGCGCGCTCAAGGCGCAGGAGGAAGAAATCGGCGGCGTCAGCTGGCATGAGCCCGGGGAGGCGTGGCGGCTGCAGCGGACGGAAGGCTACGGCAACAACGACCGGGTGCTGTCCGGCGCGTTCAGGCTGCTCGGAATCGGGGTGGACGGCGTTGATTAAGTACTGGAAACCGGGCGAGACGCTCGCGAAATACATTGACCATACGCTGCTGAAGCCCCAGGCGACCGAGGCGGACATCGCGCGGCTGTGCGAAGAAGCGCGCACCTACGGCTTCCACAGCGTCTGCGTGAACGGCGTCTGGGTCGACTACTGCCGCGAGCGGCTGGCCGGATCGTCCGTCCGGATCAGCGCCGTCGTCGGCTTCCCGCTCGGCGCAAGCGACCCGCGGGTGAAGGCGTTCGAAGCGGCGACGGCCGTCGAGGACGGCGCGTCCGAGATCGACATGGTGCTGTCGGTCGGACATGTGCTGCAGGGCCGGTTCGGTGTCGTCGCGAACGACATCGCGGGCGTCGTGCGGGCGGTGGAGGGCCGGGCGATCGTGAAGGTGATCCTCGAGACCGGCCTGCTGGACGACACGCAGATCGCGGAGGCGTGCCGCGTCGCCGAGGCGGCGGGCGCCCATTACGTCAAGACGTCGACCGGATTCGGTCCGGGCGGCGCCACGGAGGAGCATGTCCGGCTCATGCGGGCGAGCGTCTCGCCGACGATCGGCGTCAAGGCGGCGGGCGGCATCCGCGACGGCCGGACGGCCCGGCGGCTGCTGGCGGCCGGCGCGAACCGGCTCGGGACGAGCACGGGCGTCGCGATCCTGGCCGGACTGCCGGCGGACGTCAAGCCGCGAGCCGGCCTCCATCCTTCGGACGGGCCGGACGCGGACGGTTCCAGATCGGAAGATAGCACAGCGGCAGGGCCAGAAGCGAACATACAATATTGAATATCGTCTGGGCGTGCGCGATCTGCGCGGCGGGCGACGCGGAGACCCACCCCGACGCGAGGGCGAGGACGTCGACGATCGGCGCGAACAGCAGGCAGCCGCCGACGTTGAGCAGCAGGTGCGCCCATGCGACGAAGCGCCCGCCCGGCATCCCGCCGGACGCGGCGAGAATCGCGGTGAAGCAGGTGCCGACGTTCGCGCCGAGGACGGCGGCGATCCCGATCTCCACCGGCATCGCGCCGAACGCGGCGAGGCCCATCATCATGCCGATGACCGCCGCGCTGCTGTGGACCGCGGCGGTGAGCGCCGCGCCGGCCGCGATGCCCCACAGCACGCTCTCGTCCGCCCGGTCGACGAACCAGGCGAACATGCTCGTTCGCTCGACCGCCGGCGCGATCGACTGCATGACCGTCATGCCGAGCAGCAGCAGGCCGAAGCCGAACAGGGCCAGCGAGCCGAAGCGAAGCGGCTTGAGCCACCCGGGTTCGGGCGATGCCGGGGCGCGCCGCGGGTTCGCCTCGTGAAGCAGCACGGAGGCAAGCCAGCCGAGCACGGAGAAGGCCATGAGCGGGACCGCCGACCGGTTCAGGCTCAGGCCGATCAGCTCGGTCGTCAGGCAGGTGCCGATGTTCGTGCCGAGGACGATGCCGAGCGTGCGCGGGAACGACATCAGCCCGGCGTTGACGAGGCCGATCGTCATGACCGTCACCGCGGTGCTGCTCTGCAGCGCCGCGGTAATGGCTGTGCCCGACAGCAGGCCGTGCAGCGGGGTCGCGGTCGCTTTCTCGAGGATGTGACGCAGCCGGCCGCCGCCCCAGCGGTGGAGCGCAAGTTCCATCAGCTTCATGCCGGTCATGAAGACGGCAAAGCCGAGCAGCATCGGCAGCGCGATGTCGGTCATGCGGACCGCCTCCTTTCCGTGCGTCCCCGGTCATCCCAATGTATGCCGGGAACCGGACGGGCATGACAGGCCGGACCGCGCGGCCGCGGACGAAGAAGATCAGGAAGAAGTTCAAGGCATATCGGGAGGGCGCGTATGGGCGCTGAAGTGATATTGAGCGCGAGCCGCCGCAAGCGGCTGGAAGCGGGGCATCCGTGGATTTTCGCGGGCGAGATCGAGCGGATCGAAGGCGAGGCCGAGCCGGGCGATCTCGTCGCCGTGCGCGATCACCGCGGCAGGCTGCTCGCGACAGGCTACTGGAACCCGCATTCGCAGATCGCGGTGCGGGTCGTCGCGTTCGGCCCGCTGGAGAAGATGGACCGCGCGTTTTTCATCGGCCGGTTCGAAGCGTGCAAGCGGCATCGCGAGCGGTTCGTCGAAAATCCGCGGGACTGCCGGCTTGTCTACGGCGAGGCCGATTTTCTGCCCGGGCTCATCGTCGACCGGTTCGGCGGCGTACTCGTCGTGCAGATTTTCACCCTCGGGATGGACGTGCGGCGGAAGGAAATCGTCGAGGCGCTCGCGGACGTTTTTCAGCCGGAGGGGATCTACGAGCGGTCCGACGTGCCGGTGCGGAGGCTCGAGGGGCTCGAGGAGCGGACGGGCCTCCTGTACGGCGAATGCCCCGAGACCGTCGTCATCGTCGAAAACGGCATCGAGCTCGAGGTGGATATCCGGAGCGGGCAGAAGACCGGCCATTTCTACGACCAGCGCGAGAACCGGGCGTCGATCGCCCCGCTCATGACCGGCTGGGGCGCGCGCAGCGGCATCCGGTTCGAGGAGCGGGACGCGCATGAGGTGCCGGACGACTACTTCGCGCAGCGCGGCATCGCGCGTCCGGACGGCGGATCCTTGCGCGTCCCGGTGAACGCGAACGGGCGCGTCGTGGCCTTCCCGTACTGGGACGGCGCGACCGTGCTCGAATGCTTCGCCCACACCGGCAGCTTCACGTTGCACGCCTGCCGCTACGGCGCGAAGAAGGTGACCTGCCTCGACGTGTCGGAGCACGCGATCGAGACGGCGCGGCGCAATGTCGAGCGCAACGGTTTTGCGGACCGCGTCGAGTTCGTCGTCGCCGACGCGTTCGACTACCTGCGCGGCCAGGCGAAGGCGCTCGAGGAGCGGGCGCGGCGGGCGCTCGCCGCGAAGGAAGGGAAGAAGATCGACACCTCCGTGCCGATCGCGGGCGAAGGCAGGACGTGGGACGTCGTCATCCTCGACCCGCCGGCGTTCGCGAAGACGCGGAGCGCCGTCGAGGGCGCCCTGCGCGGCTACAAGGACATCAACCTGCACGCGCTGAAGCTCGTGAACGAGGGCGGCTACCTCGTCACCGCGAGCTGCTCGTACCACGTGTCGCCCGAGATGTTCCTCGACGCAATCCTTGATGCCGCCAAGGACGCGGGCAAGGTGCTGCGGCTCGTCGAATGGCGGACGCAGGCGAAGGACCATCCGCAGATTCTCGGCGTGCGGGAGGGGCAGTATCTGAAATTCGGCATTTTCGAGGTGCGCAGCCGCGCGTCGATCTGATCGATCCCGGCGGAAGCGCGCAAGACAAAAGGCTGTTCCCGGGATTGCGCCGGCCGGGATCAGCCTTTCGTTATATGCCCGGGGATACTGCGGCTGCTCATCACCGCCCGCAACGTCCGCTATCCGCCGGCGCTAACGGGGAGTTCGTGCCCGGTAAAATCAATATTTGCGCGACAGCACCAGCCATGAGATGAACAGGGTGGAACTGATGAGCGAGAGCAGGATGAGGATGGCCTGCTTGACGTCGATATGGATAATTTCATATGAGACAAGCAACCAAAGAACGGCACAGTAAATCACGGACAGGGTGGAGGTGTAAAGCGCGCCCTTTTGGCGAATAAACCGGCTTCTTTCGTCTTTTCGTTGCAGATGAGGCGCCAAATGCGCCATGCTGAAGCTGATGATCGCCAGACTAGGGATGACAAAGAAGTTTTCGATGTTGCCCTTGTTTCCGGTCATCCATTGCACCAGCGTCAAAAAGCCGCCGACCGCCAGCCAGCCAAAACCGATGAGTGTCAGCATTTTTTTGGACAGCATGGATGGATCAAGCTCCTTTCTCATTCGTCCAAGAGGAAGATCTCTTCCACAGCCGCGTTGAAAATGCGGGCGATTTTTATCGCAAGAGGCAGAGAGGGATTGTATTTGCCTTTTTCGATCGAAATGATGGTTTGCCGTGACACCTCGAGCATCTCGGCCAATTTGTCCTGGGACAGGTTGTATTTTTTTCGGTACTCCGGAAGTCTGTTCTTCAAAAACATTCCACCTCGGATGTTCGATGAGGGAATCCGGGTTTTGCCTTTATGATAATGTAAAGGGTCCTTTACTGTAAAGGGTTCTTTACATAGCCGGGATTCGGGGGTGGACGGATTCGCGGCGGGCAAGCCGAAGCTGAATGCGCTTCCGTCTTGGCAATTCCGGGCCGTTTATTTAAATTAACTGTTAACAATGCGTTCGTTGACCGCGTGAAAATGAAATGTTGCGGGAGGAATGAAACATGAAAAAAGCGCTGATCCACATTGACTACACGAACGATTTTGTCGCAACCGACGGCGCCCTGACCTGCGGCGAGCCGGCGCAGGCCATCGAGGGGAAGATCGCCGAACTGACCCGTTCGTTTATCGACGCCGGCGATCTGGTCGTGTTCGCGATCGACGTCCATCGCAAGGACGATCCGTACCATCCCGAGACGAAGCTGTTCCCGCCCCACAATCTCGCGGGAACGAAAGGAAGGGAGCTGTACGGGACCCTGCAGGCCATTTTCGAAGCGAATCGCGACAAACCGAACGTGATCTGGATGGACAAGACGCGCTACAGCGCCTTCGCGGGCACCGATCTCGAGCTCGTCTTGCGCGCGCGGGGAATCGAGGAGCTGCACCTGGTCGGCGTCTGCACCGACATCTGCGTGCTGCACACGGCGGTGGACGCCTACAACAAGGGGTTCCGGATCGTCGTGCACGAAGGCGCCGTGGCCAGTTTCGACCCGCAGGGCCACGAATGGGCGCTGCGCCATTTCCGGAACACGCTCGGCGCGACGGTCGTCTAGGGGAGCGGACCGCATGAACCACATTTACCGGGACGACAGCGTGGCGCTTCACACCGACCGCTATCAATTGAACATGGGCGAAGTCTACTGGAGGGACGGCGTGCACAATCGCCGGGCGGTGTTCGAGCTGTTCTTCCGCAAAATGCCGTTCGGCAACGGGTACGCGGTGTTCGCCGGATTGGAGCGGGCGGTGCGCTACCTCCAGAACTTCCGCTTCTCGGAGACCGATCTGGCCTATCTGAAGGAGGAGGGGTACAGCGAGGCGTACCTGGACTTCCTGCGGGACCTGAGGTTCACGGGCACCGTCCGCTCGATGCGGGAAGGGGAGCTCGTCTTCGCGAACGAGCCGATCCTGCGCGTCGAGGCGCCCCTCATCCAGTGCCAGCTGATCGAGACCGCGCTGCTGAACATCGTCAACTACCAGACGCTGATCGCGACGAAGGCGTCGCGCATCAAGCAGATCGTCGGCGACGAGACCGCGCTGGAGTTCGGGACCCGGCGGGCGCAGGAGATGGACGCCGCGGTGTGGGGCGCGCGGGCGGCGGTCATCGGCGGCTTCGACGGCACCGCGAACGTGCGGGCCGGCAAGATGTTCGGCATCCCGATCGTCGGCACGCACGCCCATGCGATGGTGCAGGCTTACCGGGACGAGTACGAGGCGTTCCGGAAGTACGCGAGCACGCACAGGAACTGCGTCTTCCTGGTCGACACCTACGACACGCTCCGGTCGGGGGTGCCGAACGCGATCCGGGTGGCGAAGGAATTCGGGGATCGGATCAACTTCGTCGGCATCCGGCTCGACAGCGGCGACCTCGCGTATCTGTCGAAGAAGGCGCGGGAAATGCTGGACGAAGCGGGGTTCACGGAGGCGAAGATCATCGCCTCGAACGACCTCGACGAACATACGATTCTGAACCTGAAGGCCCAGGGCGCGAAGATCGACATCTGGGGCATCGGCACGCGGCTGATCACGGCCTGGGAACAGCCCGCGCTGGGCGCCGTCTACAAGATGGTCGCGATCGAAGACGGGGACGGACGGATGGTCGACACGATCAAGATCAGCTCGAATCCCGAGAAAATCTCGACCCCCGGGCTGAAGCGGGTCTGGCGCATCGTGAACCGTCGAAGCGGCAAGGCCGAGGGCGATTACATCGCGCTGGAGCACGAGGATCCGCGGAGCGAGAAGCGGTTGAAAATGTTCCATCCCGTCCACACGCACATCATGAAGTACGTGACGGATTTCGAGGCGCGGGATTTGCACCAGGCGATTTTCGAGAACGGGGAACTGGTGTACGAGCTGCCGGCGCTGGAGGAGATCCGCCGGTTCGCGAAGGAGAACCTGGATCTGCTCTGGGACGAGTACAAGCGGACGATGAACCCGCCGGAATACCCCGTCGACCTGAGCCAGGCGTGCTGGGACAACAAGATGGCGATCATCCGCTCGGTGAGGGAGGATGTCGAACGGAAGACATCCGGAGCGTAGATTCCCGCGCGGCAAGCATGGACAATCTCCGCCCGTTTCGGCGGGGATTGTCTTTTTTTTTCGAGATGATGCCGCCGCCGTCGTTGAAAGGGAATTTCTTTTCGCGCATTTGCGAGGGAGGACAATGTACCGAAAAGGGGCCGGATTCAAGACCATTTCCGCCGGGAGCGGAAAATGTCCGTTTTGTCGGGTATCGATGCGGCGCGAACCGGTCTATAATCGGCTTGTCGGAATACCGGAGGGCGCAAAGGAGTCGACATGAACACGCAGGTTTTGTTCAACGACGGCTGGACGTTCGCGAAGACCGGTCTGGACGCGGAAGACTGGCGCGGGCTCGCCTTCGGGCCGGTCGATCTGCCGCACGACTGGCTGATCTGGAACACGCGGAATCTGTACGAGAACAGCATCGGCTGGTACCGCAAGACGTTTCGCTGGAGGAAGGACGGGCGGCGGGCGCTGGTTCGTTTTGACGGCGTCTATCAGGATTCGACCGTGTACGTGAACGGCGTCCCCGTCGGCGAATGGAAGTACGGCTATTCATCGTTCGAGCACGAGATGACCGGCGCGCTGGTGGACGGCGAAAACGAGATCGTCGTCAAGGTTGTCCACCAGAGCCCGAACAGCCGCTGGTATTCGGGCGCCGGGATATACCGCAATGTCTGGCTGAAGACGCGCGGCGCAAGCTGGATCGAGACGGACGGCGTCTATGTCGCGATCCGGCGGCAGCCGGACGGGCGCTGGCTGGTCGGGATCGACACGGAGGTGTCGCTGGAAAGCGCCGCGGTGCTGTCGCACGCGATCGCGCATCGGGGACGGGTGGTCGCGGAGACGTCCGGGCGCGTGGAGGCGGGCCGTTCCGTGGTTTCGCGCGAGCTGATCGTCGGGGACCCGGAGCTTTGGCATCCGGACGAGCCGAATCTGTACACGCTCGTCACGGAACTGCGGCCGGCGGACGCGTCGTCCGGCGCCGGACCGTACGAGCGGGCGGTGCAGCGGATCGGTTTTCGCCATATCGTGATGGACCCGGACGAAGGGCTCATCGTGAACGGCGCGAAAATGAAGCTGAACGGCGTCTGCGAGCACCACGATCTCGGGGCGCTCGGCGCGGCGTTCAACCAGACGGCGCTGCGGCGCAGGCTCCTGTTGCTGAAGGAGATGGGCGTGAACGCGATCCGCACCGCGCACAACATGCCGGCGCCGGAGCTGATGAATCTCGCGGACGAGATGGGATTTTTCGTCGTCTCGGAGGCGTTCGACATGTGGGAGCGGCCGAAGACGCCGTACGACTACGCGCGCTTCTTCCGGGAATGGGCGGCGAAGGACGTTCGGAGCTGGGTGCGGCGCGACCGGAACCATCCGAGCCTGCTCATGTGGAGCATCGGCAACGAGATCTACGACACCCACGCCGACGAGAAGCGCGGGCAGGAGCTGACGCGGCTGCTGGCCGGATATGTGCGCGAGCACGATCCGAAGGGCAACGCGCCGGTGACGATCGGCTCGAACTACATGCCGTGGCCGAACGCGCAGAAGTGCGCCGAACTCGTCGACGTCGTCGGATACAACTACGGGGAGAAACTGTACCACAAGCACCACGCGGAACATCCGGACTGGATCATCTATGGCAGCGAGACGGGGTCGATCGTGCAGAGCCGGGGAATCTATCGCTTCCCGTACGAAGCGTCGGTGCTCGCGGACGACGACGAGCAATGCTCCGCCCTCGGCAACAGCACGACGAGCTGGGGCGCGAAGTCGCCGGAGGCGTGCATCATCGCGGAGCGCGACGCGCCGTTCTCGCTCGGCCAGTTCCTGTGGACCGGGTTCGACTACATCGGCGAGCCGACGCCGTACCATACGAAGAACTCGTATTTCGGCCAGCTCGACACGGCGACGTTCCCGAAGGACGCTTACTATATCTATCAGGCGGCGTGGACCGACCGGCGCAAGCGGCCGGTGCTCCATCTGTTTCCGTACTGGGATTTCAACCCGGGCCAGCTGATCGACGTGCGGGCCGCGACGAACGCGCCGCGCGTGGAGCTCCGGCTGAACGGCCGGTCGCTCGGCGCGCAGGAGCTCGACCATGCGCGCGGCACGAAGCTCGTCGCGTGGTGGAAGGTGCCGTATGAGCCCGGCGTGCTCGAGGCGATCGCTTACGACGAGGACGGGAATGTGATCGCGACCGCGAAGCGGCGCTCGTTCGGCGACCCGCGGAGGATCCGGCTGAGGGCGGACAAGACGATGCTCGTGGCGGACGGGACGGATCTCGCGTTCGTCGAGATCGGGATGGAGGACGCGGACGGCAACCCGGTCGAGAACGCGGTGAACCGCGTGCGCGTCGACGTGACGGGCGCGGGAAGGCTCGTCGGGCTCGACAACGGCGACAGTACGGACTATGACCCGTACAAAGGCGTGAGCCGCCGGCTGTTCAGCGGCAAACTGATGGCGATCGTCGCCGCCGGCCTGGAGCCGGGGCCGGTCCGGGTCGTCGTGACGTCCCCAGGTCTGGAGCCGGCGATGCTGGAGATCGACGCCGTGGCCCCCGCGGGCGGCGCGCCGGCGGGCGTCTCCGCGCGGATGGCGAACCGGGAGATGCCGGTCGAGACGGGGCGCGAGGACGAGGTGCCGGTGCGGAAGATCGAGCTGGTGAGCGCGGCGGGGCGGCTTTTTGATCCGTCGAGGCGGGAGATCGTCGTGGAGGCGAGGCTTCATCCGGCGGACGCGACGTACCGCGACGTCGAGTGGCGGGTCGTGAACGACGCCGGCATCGACTCGAACCTCGCGAAGATCGAGGCGGACGGGCTGGTCGCGAAGGTGACGGCGCTCGGCGACGGAAGCTTCAGGCTCCGCTGCATGAGCCGGAACGGCACGGACAAGATCCGGCTGATCTCGAGCCTCGAGTTCCGCGCGGAGGGACTCGGCACGGCGTACAAGGACCCGTACGGGTTCATCGCGGGCGGGCTGTACGACGAGGCGGTCGGCGAGGCCGGCAACGGCAACGAGCGCGGCGTCGCGACGGCGCGGGACGGCAAGACCGTCGTCTGCTGGCGCGGCATCGACTTCGGGCCGGTCGGCTCGGACACGATCACGATTCCGATCTTCGCGCTGACGAGTGAACCGTACGCGCTGCAGATCTGGGAAGGGATGCCCGGCGAGGAAAGGGCGGAACTGCTCGCGGACGTCGTCTACTGCAAGCCGACGCGCTGGAACGTGTACCAGGAGGAGACGTACAAGCTGTCCAGGGTGCTGAAGGGCGTCACGTCGATCAGCATCGTCACGCATGCGAAAATGCACATCAAAGGCTTCTCCTTCATGCGGCGGAACCGGGCGTTCGAGCGGAACGACGCGGCGTCGTGCGATCATGTTTACGGCGATGCGTTCAGGGTGGCGGGCGGCGCGGTCGAGGAGATCGGCAACAACGTCTCGCTGGTGTTCGGCGGGATGGATTTCGGCGCGGAGGGGGCGTCGCGGATCGTCGTCTGCGGGCGCTCGCCGATCGACCGGAACACGATCCACATCCGCTTCGCCGGTCCGGACGGGGAGCAGGTGCAGGCGATCGAATTCACGGCGTCGGACGGCTATGAAGAACGTGTTTTCGAGCTGGAGCCGGTGACGGGCGCGCGGGACGTCACGTTCGTGTTTCTGCCGGGGAGCCGGTTCGATTTCGGGTGGTTCAGGTTTGAAAGGTGAAGTTGGAGAGGAGAAGAGAGGCTGGCGGTTTGACAATTGGCCGCGTTCCCGGAGTATCGGCTTCGGGGAAGCGGTTTTTTTCGTATGGAAGAACGGACCGCGCCGGGATGGAGGGTACACTTCGGAAACAGGAGAAGTTTTTGCTGCTATTCCTGGTTTTCAGGCCCGCAGCATCGGAATAGAGGAAGAGATTTCGCTTAATTCCGATAAAATAGACGAATTTTTGAAAATCGACGCGAATAGAAGAAGAAATTGCTTCTATTTCGATAGATCTTGCGATTTTCGACAAAATAGAGGAAATTGCTGCGCTTATCCGTCCGGACGGGCGGACAGTTTCGGCCGTCGTCGGTCGAGCGGCGGCGCATCGCCGGTGAGCAGCGTATCGCCGGTGAGCAGCGTATCGCCGGTGAGCAGCGTATCGCCGGTCAGCGGCGGGTAGCCGGTCAGCGACGGATTGTCGAAAAGCAGCGGGTCGTCCGTCAGGATGCCGTCCACGCCGTACCGCAGCACCCGGCTGAGCTGCCGCTTGTCGCGCACGTTCCAGACCATGACGGCCAGGCCGCGGCCTTGGATGCGGCGGATGACGGCCTTGCGCGCCGATGCGGCGGGCAGGTGGACGGCGTCGGCGAACAGCCTGTACTTGTCCAGCAGGCGCGGCGTGACGCGCTGGCGCTGGCGAACGAGCACGGCGATCGCGACATCCGGCAGCAGCCTGCGCATCCGGCGCAGGGAGCCGGCGTCGAATGACTGGATGACGACCGGCCCGCGCTCCGGCCGGTCGAGACCGCGCTCGGCCAGCGCATGCGCGAGCTCCTCTTCGATTCCGGGCCGGGCGGACGGCTGCTTCAGCTCGAGGATCAGGCACATCCGGCCGCCGAATGCGTCCAGCACCTCCTTCAGGGACGGGATCCGCTCCCCCGCGAAGGCCGGAGAAAACCATCCGCCCGCGTCCAGCGCCCGGATCTCGCGATACGTCAGATCGCCCGCCCGTCCCGCGCCGTCCGTCGTCCGGTCGACGGTTTCGTCGTGCAGCGCGATGAGCCGGCCGTCCCGCGTCGCCCGCACGTCCAGCTCGACGCAGTCCGCCCCCATCGCCTCCGCTAGGCGGAAGGCGGCCATCGTGTTTTCGGGCGCGTATCGGGAAGCGCCGCGATGGGCCGCGATGAGCGGTCCGGATGCGGGAGGCCGGTCGTACGGGGGCCGCGCGGGAGCGCGGACGGCCGTCGCGCCCGGACGAGCATGCCGCTCGGGCGCAGGTACGGCCGCCGCGCCCGGCAGAGCATGCCGCGCAAGAGTGTGGACGGCCGTCGCGTTCGGCAGGGCATGCCGCTCGGGTGCAGGTACGGCCGCAGCGTTCGATACGGCATGCCGCCCGGGAGCGGACACCGCCGCCGCGGTTGCCCGGCCGGCGCGCCGCGCTTCGGGATCGGCGGTGAAGACGGCGATCTGCGTGAGCACAGCCAGGGCGACCGCAACGGACAGCGCGATCCGGAGACCTGTCATTCCCCGCAACAAAATCCCTCCTGCAGCATCCTTTTCCTCCCTTAGCGTGGCTCATCCCGGCAAGGATATGCTTGGGCAATAAGTGAACATACGTTTGCAAAACTTCGTGATTTTCCCATGCCGGTGTGCTAGAATAAGAGAATCGAAGACAGGGGGTATCGGGATGAAGCTGCGATTCGTGCTCGGCCGCGCGGGAACGGGCAAGACGCGCCGCTGTCTGGACGAGGTGCGCGAGAGGCTCGCGGAATCGCCCGACGGGCCGCCGCTCATCCTGCTCGTGCCCGAGCAGGCGACGTTCACAACCGAATACGCGCTGCTGAAGGAAGGCGGCATTTCCGGCACGATGCGGGCCCAGGCGCTCAGCTTCCGGCGCCTCGCGTTTCGCGTCATGCAGGAGACGGGCGGCACGGCGCTCGTGCCGATCGGCGAGAACGGGAAGAACATGCTGCTGTTCAAGCTGATCCACCGCCACGCCGACCGGCTGCGCCTGTTCGCCGGCAGCGCGGGACAGCACGGCTTCGTCGAGAAGCTGAACGAGCTTCTGACCGAGATGAAGCGGTACGGCGTGACGCCGGACAAGCTCGACGAGCTGGCCGGGAACGCGGAACTCGCGTCGCCGGACGGACTGCTCGCGCGGAAGCTGCACGACATCCGGCTGCTGTACGCCGAGCTGGAGGGCGCGCTCGCCGGCCGTTATCTGGACGCCGAGGACAGCCTCGCGCATCTGGCGCGGGGCTTCGCGGAGAGCAGCCTCTCGGCGGCCGAGATCTGGGTCGACGGCTTCCACGGCTTCACGCCGGCCGAATACGCCGCGCTCGAGGCGATGATCCGCTCCGCGCGGAGCGTGACCGTCGCCCTGACGCTGGACAGGCCGTACGGGCCGGGCGAACTGCCGGGCGAGCTCGATCTGTTTCATCCGACGGCCGAGACGTACATCAGGCTGCGCGAGCTGGCGGAGCGGGCGGACGTGCCCGTGGAGGAGCCGGTCGTGCTCCGGCCGGAGCCGGCGCCGCGCTGGGTTGACAGCCCGATGCTCGCGCATCTCGAGCGCCATTACGGATCGCGGACGCCGATGGCCGTGCCCGACGCGTGGCTCGATCCGGCGCATCCGAATTGCGGCGTCGTGATCCGCGCCGCGGCGAACCGGCGCGCCGAGGTCGACGCCGCCGCGCGCGACATCCTGCGCCGCGTGCAGGAGGACGGGCTGCGCTGGCGCGACGTCGCGGTCATGGTGCGCAATCTCGCCGAATACGCCGATCTGATCGAGCAGACGTTCTCCGATTACGGCATTCCGTACTTCCTCGACCGGAAAACCGCCATTCCCCACCATCCGCTCGTCGAATTCATCCGCTCCGCGCTCGAGACGGTCACGATGGGCTGGCGGCACGACGCCATCATCCGCTGCGTCAAGACGGAGCTGCTGACGGGGCCGGACTCCGGCTTCGACCGGAGCGATCTGGACCGGCTCGAGAACTATGTGCTCGCCGCGGGAATCGACGGTCGCAGGTGGCTCGATCCGGAGAGCTGGCGGCCTCTCGTGCACGATCCCCTCGAGGACGAGCCGGGGAATGCGAAGGAAGAAGATCCGGACGGATTCCGGCGGGTTCTGGCGTGCCGGGAGCGGATCGTCGGCCCGCTTGAGACGTTCGGGCGGGCGCTCGCCCGCGCCCGGGACGTGCGTGCGATGTGCGCGGCGCTGTACGATCTCCTGGACGCGGTCGGCGCGGCGGACCGTCTCGAAGCCTGGAGCGCCGAAGACGCGGCAAGCGGCGAGCTGCTCCGGGCGCGCGCGCATCGCCAGCTCTGGGACGGCGTCATGAATCTGCTCGATCAGCTCGTCGAGCTGGCGGGAGAAGAGCGGATGGCGGCCGACCTGTTCGCGGGCATGGTCGGGACGGGGCTGGACAGCCTCCGGCTCGGCAGCGTGCCGCCGTCGGTCGACCAGGTGCTGGTCGGCAGCCTCGACCGCTCGCGCACGGGCGGCGTGCGGGTCGCCTATCTGCTCGGCGCGAACGAGGGCGTGCTGCCGATGCGGTCGCGCGAGGACGGCGTGCTCACCGAGCGGGAGCGGGAGCGGCTCGGGGACGGCGGCATCCGGCTGGCGCCCGGCGTTCGCCGCAGGCTGCTCGACGAGCGGTTCCTGATTTACTGCGTCCTGACTTTGCCCTCCCGCGCACTGTGGATCAGCTGCGCGATCGCGGACGAGGAAGGGAAGGCGCTGTACCCGTCCGAACTGATCCGCCAGGTTCGCGCGCTGTTCCCGAAACTTCCGGTCCTGACCGAGACCGGGGAGCCGGATGCCGACGGCGGCGCGGAGGAGCAGCTGCGCCACATCCGCCGGCCGGACCGCGCGCTGTCGCTGCTGGTCGGCCGGCTGCGCCGCTTCCGGGAGAGCGGCGTCATGCCGGAGCTGTGGCGCGACGTGTACAACTGGTTCGCCGGGCGGCCGGAATGGCATGACCGGCTCACGGTCGTCACCTCGTCGCTCCGCTACCGGAACGAAGCGGCCCGCCTCCTGCCGCTGACGGCGCGCCGGCTGTACGGCGACCGGCTGCTGGCGAGCGTGTCGCGCATGGAGCGGTTCACGGCGTGCCCGTTCCAGCATTTCGCCGCGTACGGGTTGAAGCTGGAGGAGCGCCGGCTGTTCCGGCTCGAGGCGCCGGACGTGGGGCAATTGTTCCACGCGGCGCTGTCGCGGCTCGCGGAAGCGTACGGCGGACGGCTGGGCGAGGCGTCGCCGGAGGAGATCGCGAAGGCGGTGTCCGACATCGTCGACAGCCTCGTGCCGCGCCTGCAATCCCGCATCCTCATGAGCAGCAGCCGCTACGGCTACATCGCCCGCAGGCTGAAGCGGACGCTGGCGCGCACGGCGTCGGTGCTCGCCGAACACGCGCGGCGCGGCAGGTTCGTGCCGGTCGGGCTCGAGATCGCCTTCGGGCCGGACGGCCAGCTGCCGCCGCTCGTGCTGCCGGCCGGCGACGGCCGATCCGTCGAGGTCATCGGACGGATCGACCGCGTCGACGCGGCGGAGTCGGAGGACGGGCTGCTGCTGCGCATCATCGACTACAAGTCGTCGGCGCACGCGCTGCGCCTGGAGGACGTCGTCCACGGGCTGACGCTGCAGCTGCTCACCTACATGGATGCGCTGCTCACCCATGCGCCGGTCTGGCTCGGCAAGCCGGCCGAACCCGCGGGGGTGCTCTATTTCCACGTGCACGATCCGCTGATTGCCGCGCCCGCGCCGCTGCCGGCCGACGAGGTCCGCAAGCGGTCGATGAAGCGCTACAAGACGCGCGGATTGCTCACGGCGGACGAGGAAATCGTCCGGATGATGGACCACGGGCTGGAAGCGGGCCGGTCGGAACTGATTCCGGTCGGGCTCAAGAAGGAAGGCGGGTTCTACAGCGGCTCGGCCGTCGTGACGCGGGACGAATGGAACGTGCTGCGCGGCGCGGTCCGGCGGACGATCGTCGGGATCGGGAGCCGCATCCTGGACGGCGAAATCGCGATCGCGCCGTACCGGAAAGGCGACCGGTCGCCGTGCGTGTTCTGTCCGTACAAGCCGGTATGCCATTTCGATCCGCTGGTCGAGGGGGGCGGGTACCGGCGGCTCGGTCGGATTCCGAAGGACCGGATCTGGGAAGCGCTGCGCGAAGGCACGGAATCGGCGGATCAGGGAAAAAGCGCGGGCGAAAACGAAACAGCCCCGGTCGCGGGTGAAGCGTCGGCGGGCGGCGGGAATGTTTTGGCAAGGAGCGGAGGTGAAGGATGATGGCCGAGGGCATCACGGCGAAGGCGGCGGGACCATCGTGGACGAAGGAACAACTGCAGGCGATCGAGGCGTCCGGGCGGAACGTGCTCGTCGCGGCGGCGGCCGGCTCGGGCAAAACGGCGGTGCTCGTCGAGCGCATCATCCGCAAAATCTCTTCCGACACCGACGTCGACCGGCTGCTGGTCGCGACGTTCACGAACGCGGCGGCGGCGGAGATGAAGGAACGGATCCGGCTCGCGCTCGAGCGGGCGCTGGAGCGGGACCCGGGCTCCGAGCATCTGCGCCGGCAGCTCGCCCTGATGGGCCGGGCGTCGATCATGACGCTTCACTCGTTCTGCCTCGATGTCATCCGCCGGTACTATCCGATGATCGGGCTCGATCCGGGCTTCCGGGTCGCAAACGAGACCGAGGCCGAGCTGCTGCAGGCGGAGACGCTGCAGGACCTGTTCGAAGACAAGTACGCCGGTGACGGGGACGGCATGTTCGCCAGGCTGGCCGAGACGTTCGGCGGCGACCGGAGCGACGAGCCGCTGGCGCGGCTGGTGCTGGAGCTGTACCGGTTCTCGCTCAGCCATCCGTGGCCGGAGGAGTGGCTGCGCGCCTCCGCCGCCGCGTTCCGCGCCGCAAGCCCGGACCAATTGGCGGACAGCGAATGGGGCCGGGACCTTCGGCGGTTCGCGCTGCTCGAGCTGGAAGGGGCCGAATCGCTGCTCGGGCAGGCGCTCGCGGGCGCGATGATGCCCGCCGGACCGGCGGCATATGTTCCGGCGCTGCGGAACGATCTGTCCGTCGTCGGTTCCCTGCTCGAGACGGTGCGGAACAGGCCGATGGAGGAATGGTACGACGCATTCCGCGCCGTATCGTTCGGGCGGCTGGGATCGCAGCGCGGCAACGACACGGACAAGGCGCTGCAGGAGCGGGTCAAGAGGCTTCGGGACGACGCGAAGAAGATCGTGTCGGGGCTCGCGGAAGAGCTGTTCGGCCGGACGCCGGCCGAATACGCCGAGGAGCTGAATGCCTGCGCTCCGCTCATGGAGGCGCTGGCCGAGCTCGTCATTGAATTCGGACGGCGGTACGAAGCGGTCAAGCGGGCGAAGGGGCTCGTCGACTTCGGCGATCTCGAGCACTATTGCCTGCGCATCCTGCGCGATCCGGCCTCGACGCCGGAGCGGCCGATCCCGTCCGCCGCGGCGCTCGAGTACCGCGAGCAGTTCGAGGAGATTCTGCTCGACGAATACCAGGACACGAACCAGGTGCAGGAGGCGATCATCGACCTGATCGCCCGTCCCGGCGCCGGCAACCGGTTCATGGTCGGCGACGTGAAGCAGAGCATTTACCGGTTCCGGCTGGCCGAGCCCGGACTGTTCCTGGACAAGTACCGGCGGTACGCCGCCGGGGACGACGGCGACGGATCGCCGGGGCGGCGCATCGACCTCGCGCGCAACTTCCGCAGCCGGAAGGAAGTCGTGAGCGGCGTCAACGACCTGTTCCGGATCATCATGCGCGAGCGCGCGGCGGAGATGGACTACGACGAGCGCGCCGAGCTGAAATACGGCGCGTCGTATCCCGACCCCGATCCGGAGAAGGACGGCGACGATCCGTTCATCGTCGAGTGCGTGCTGCTCGACAGGGGCTCCGATTCGGGCGGAGCGGCGGACGGCGAAGAGGACGGCGAGGCGGAAGCGGATGAAGCGGCGGACGAAGCCGCGGAAGAACTCGAGGATCTGGAGATGGCGCAGCTGGAGGCGCGCTGGATCGCCGCGCGCATCCGCGCGATGATCGCCGGCGAAGACGGGCGGCCGCCGCTGCGCGTCTGGGACGCGGCGCGGCGCGTCCATCGCCGCGCGACGTGGCGGGATTTCGTCATCCTGCTGCGCTCGCAGAAATGGTGGGCGGAGGCGATGGCGGACGAGCTCGCCGCCGCGGGCATTCCGGCGTACGCCGAGCAGAGGGGCGGCTATTTCGAGCAGACGGAAGTGGAGACGATGCTGTCGCTGCTGCGCGTCATCGACAACCCGTACCAGGACATTCCGCTCGCCGGCGTGCTGCGCTCGCCGATCGGCGGCCTGAATGCCGAGGAGCTGGCCGCCGTGCGCATCGCCGCGCGCCGCGGACCTTTCTTCGACGCGGTCCGGGCGGCGGCGAAGGATCCGGAGGCGCCGGAAGACTTGCGCCGGAAACTGGACAAGTTCCTCGCGCGGCTGGAGCGCTGGCGGAACGAGGCGCGGCAAGGGTCGCTGACCGAGCTGATCCGCCGCGTTTACCGCGAGACCGGCTTTTATGATCTGGCGGGCGGCCTACCCGGCGGCCTGCAGCGGCAGGCGAACCTGCAGGCGCTGTTCGACCGCGCGCGGCAGTATGAAGCGACTTCGTTCCGCGGCCTGTTCCGCTTCCTCCGGATGATCGACAGGCTGCGCGAGCAGGGCGGCGATCTCGGCACGGCGGGAACGCTCGGCGAGCAGGACGACGTCGTGCGCATCATGACCATCCACCAGAGCAAAGGGCTGGAGTTTCCCGTCGTCTTCGTCGCCGGCCTCGGCAAGCGATTCAACCTGACGGATCTGAACGGCGCGTTCCTGATGCACAAGCAGCTCGGATTCGGGCCGCGGATCGTCGATCCGGACCTGCGCGTGAGCTTCCCGTCGCTGCCGCAGCTCGCGATCCGCAGGCGGCTCCGGGCCGAGATGCTCGCGGAGGAGATGCGGGTGCTCTACGTCGCCATGACCCGTCCGAAGGAGAAAATGATCCTCCTCGGCACGACGAAGGACGCGGAGAAGAAGCTGGAGCGGTGGCGGCAGACGGCGCGGCCGGACGGCGGCATGCCGGACCACGCGCTGACGTCGGCGCGCTCTTATCTCGACTGGCTGATCCCGCCGGTGGCGCGGCTTGCCGAACCGTCGGCGGAGACGGACACATCCGCAGGAGAAGGAGTCGTCGCGCTCGGCTGGCGGTTCGGCATGACGCCCGCGGAGCTGCTGGTCGCGGAGGCCGCGGCCGCCGCCGAGACGGTCGCGGAAGAAGCGGGCGAGCGCGAGGAGCTGACGCGCCGGATGGCGGCGGGCGAGGCGCTGCCGTCGGCGGGCATGCACGCGGACGAGGTGGAGCGGCGCCTGTCCTGGCGCTATCCGCATGAAGCCGCCGCGGGCGTCGCGGCGAAGACGTCCGTCACCGAGATGAAGCGGCAGCTCGCCTCTGCCGAGGCGGAAAGCGAGGAGACGCCGGCGGCCGAATGGCCGGGGAACGCGGCGTCTGAGGCCGCTGCGGAGGGCGGAGATGCGTCCGCGTTCCGGCTCCGCCGGCCGCGCTTCCTGGAGGAGCGCTCGCTGACGCCGGCGGAACGCGGCACGGCTGCGCATCTGGTCATGCAGCATGCGCCGGCCGCCGGACCGCATGATGAGGACGACGTGCGCGCCCTCGTCCGGTCGATGGTCGAGCGGCGGCTGCTGACGCCGGCGCAGGCGGAAGCGGTCGATTGCGCGGCGATTGCCGCGTTCTTCGCGGGCGATCTCGGACGGCGGCTCGCCGCCGCCCGGCGCGTGATGCGGGAAGTGCCGTTCAGCCGCACGGTGCCGGCCGGCCGCATCCGGCCGGAGCTTGCGGACGATTCGTCCGTCGCCGGGGAGCCCGTGCTCATCCAGGGCGTCATCGACTGCCTGTTCGAAGACGGGGAAGGCCGGCTCGTCCTGCTCGATTACAAGACGGACCGGATCCGGGACGGCGACGTTCCGGCCGCCGCGGAGCGCCACCGGTTCCAGCTAGAGCTGTACGCGGAATCAATCGGAGAGATCCTCGGACGGCCGGTTGACGAGGCGCATGTCTTTTTCTTCGACGCGGGGCGATCGGTGCGGATCGTCTAGGCGCGGATCGCAAGCATGAAGGAGGGATGCGGCATGCGCGTGCTGCATACGGGCGACTGGCATTTCGGACGGACGCTGGAGGGCAGGAGCCGCCTGCCCGAACAGGAGGCGTTCGTCGACGAGCTGGTCGCGATCGCGGAGGACGAGGCGGTCGACCTCGTGCTCGTCGCGGGAGACGCCTACGATTCGGTCAACCCGCCGGCCGCCGCGGAGCAGCTTTACTATGAGGCGCTGACCCGGCTGGCGGACGGCGGCCGCCGGGCGGTGGCGGTTATCGCGGGCAACCACGACCATCCGGAGCGGATCGCGGCCAGCGCCCCGCTCGCGGTGCGGAGTGGCATCCATCTCGCCGGGCTGCCGTCCGCGACGCCGATGGCAATCGGCATCCCGCGCACGGGCGAGACCGCCGTGATCGCGGCGCTGCCCTATCCGTCCGAGTCGCGGCTGAACGAGCTGCTTGCGGCGGAGGGGGACGAGGAGGCGCTGCGCGCCGCGTATTCGGAGCGGGTCGGACGGCTGATGGAGGAGCTCGCCTCCGCGTTCCGGCCGGACGCGGTGAATCTGGCGATGAGCCATCTGTACGTGCTCGGCGGCGTCGAAACCGATTCGGAGCGGCCGATCCAGGTCGGCGGCGCCTACACGGTCGATCCGTCCGCGCTGCCGGCCGCCGCGCAGTATACGGCGCTCGGGCATCTGCACCGGCCGCAGCGGGTCGCCGGGCGGGAGACGGTTCGCTACTGCGGCTCGCCAATCGCCTACAGCTTCTCGGAAGCGGGCCAGGCGAAGTCGGTCGTCCTGTTCGACGCCGCGCCCGGCCGTCCGGTCGAACCGCGTGAAGTGCTGCTGTCGTCGGGCCGGCCGCTTGTCCGCTGGACGGCGGCGGGCGGGCTTGCGGAAGTGTGGCGATGGCTTGACGAGGGGCGCGACGCGCGGGCTTGGATCGATCTCGAGGTACATACGGCCGATCTGATCGCCCCGGAGGAAATCGCGCGGCTGCGCAAGGCGCATGACGGCATTGTCCATATCCGGCCTGTCTTTCCGGAGGATAGGGAGCGGAGCGGGGCGGAGGCGGTTCGGCGCGACCAGCTGCCGGTGGACGAACTGTTCCGCCGGTTCTACGCGCAGAAGACCGGCGGCGCCGAACCGGACGAAGCGCTGGTGCGGCTGTTCCTGGAACTGCTGGCCGAGCAGGACGCGGGCGACGCGCCCGTTCCGGCCGGCGGAAGGAAGGACGATTCGGGCGGTCCGGTCGGGGCTGCCGGCGACGGAGGGGATGCCGGATGAGCGTGACGCTTGGCGGGATGCCTTTTTTCATGAGGTGGCCGCATTCGGGCGGCGTCCGTCCGGCGGTAGCGGAAGAACGGGGTGATGTCGCATGAAGCCGATCCGCCTGACGCTGGCCGGGCTGCAGAGTTACCGGGAGAAGCAGGAGGTCGATTTCACGCGGCTCTGCGAGGGCGGCGTGTTCGGGATATTCGGACCGACGGGGAGCGGCAAGTCGACCATCCTCGACGCGATGACGCTGGCGCTGTACGGCAAGGTGGAGCGGGCCGCGAAGGGCACGCAGGGCATCATGAACCAGATGGAGAACACGCTCTCGGTCTCCTTCACGTTCGAGCTTGCGGACGCGGAGGGGACGAAGCGGTTCCGGGTCGAACGCGGATTCAAGCGGGTCGGCGACGCGTCGATCACCTGCCATCTGTGCCGTTTCGTCGAAGTCCGGCCGGAGGGCGACGCGGTGCTGGCCGAGAGGCTCGCCGACGTGAACCGGTGCGTCGAGGAGCGGATCGGCCTGACGATGGACGATTTCACGCGCGCGGTCGTGCTGCCGCAGGGCAAGTTCGCGGAGTTTCTGTCGTTGGGCGGCAAGGACCGGCGCCAGATGCTGCAGCGGCTGTTCGCGCTCGAGCGCTACGGCGACGAGCTGCTGCAGCGACTGAGCCGCCGCTCCCAGGAGACTGGCGCGGAGCTGGCCCGGACCGCCGCCGAGCAGCGGGGGCTCGGCGACGCGTCCGAAGTTGCGATCAAGACTGCTGCGAAGGCTTGCAGGGTGGCGGCGGAGGCCGCCGCGGCGGCCCGCGCGGAGCTCGCCGCCGCCGAAACGGCGCACGCCGGGCTGCGCCAGGTGCGCGAGCGCGAACTGGAGCGGCGCGCGCTCGCCGCGCGGCGGGAGGCGCTGCTTGCCGACGCGCCGCGGATCGCGAAGCTGGAGGCCGAGCTGGCTCGCCTTGAGCAGGCGGAGCGGCTTGCGCCCGTGATCGGGGCCTGGGATGAGGCGCGGCGCGAACGGCTGGAAGCGGAATCGCGTCATGCGGAAGCCGAACGTCGGCATGCCGAGCGCAAGGCGGCCGCCGAGGCGGCGGAAGCCGCGTGGGCTGCGGCGGAGCGGGAGGCGTCCGAAGCGGAGCCGCGCATGGCGGCGAGGCTCGAGCAGCTCTCGCACGCGGAAGCGCTCGAGCGCGAGGCGGCGGCGGTCGCGCGGGAGGCGGAGGAAGGCCGGCTTCGGCTCGCCGAAGCCGAAGAGCGGATGCGCGCCTGCCAGGCGCAGGCGGCAAAGGCCGCCGACACGCTCAAGCGGGCGGCCGCCCGGCAGCTGGAGCTTCGGGAGCAGCTGAAGACGGTCGAGTTGTCGGCGGAGGAGCGCGCCTCCTGGATGGCGGCCGCCGCGCAGGCGGAACAGCTCCGCGCCGCCGCCTCCCGCTTGAACGAGGCCGAGCGGGAGCTCGCCCGGGCGGAGCAGGCGCTGGCAGGCGCGCGGGAAGCGGCGCTGGAGGCGGAGCGCCGGCGCGAGGCGCTGGCGCGGCAGGCGGAGGCGCTGCTCGGCCGGGCAGCCGGGATGATCCGCCGGCTGGACGCGCTGGAAGCGGGGGTCCGGCGGGATGCGGAGCGGCTGCCCGAGGTCGTCGCCGCGCTGCGCGAGCGGGTGCGCGAAGCGGAACGCCGGCAGCTGGCTGCCCGGCTGGCCGCGACGTTGCGGGACGGGCAGCCGTGCCCGGTGTGCGGCGCGCTCGACCATCCGCGCCCGCACGCGCCTGAGCCCGGCGAGGCCGGCGATGACGGCGGGGAAGCGGAAGCGCTCGTCCTCCGGGGCGAACGGCTCGCCCGCGAGCTCGGCGATCTGCGGGTGAGCGCGGGCGCGCTGCTGCGGCAGGCCGTGCAGACGGCGCGCAGGCTGGGCGAAGCCGCCGGGTTTGCGCCGGATGCGACCGGGGCGGATGCCGATGGTTTCGCGGACGCCTGGCGGGAAGCGGCGGCGTCGATCGCGGCCCCCGATACCTTATCCGCCGGCGAACCGGCCTTGAGTGCCGCGGTTTCGGATGGCGATACGGGCGCGTCGCCGGCGTCCGTGCTTGAAACGGCGTCCGCGCGGGCGGCGGAATCGCACCGTCTGTTCGGCCTGATCGAAACGGAATGGCGCTCCCTGGACCGCGAGGCGGACGAACTTGCGCGGGCGTTGGCGGAAGCCGACCGCGCCCTGTCGCGCGCGGCCGCCGAGGCGGAGGCATCGGCCGCGGCCGCCGAGGCCGTCCGGCAGCGTCACCGCGAAGCGGCCGGGGCGCACCGGACGCTGCTGGACGCGTGGAGCGGCCGGTTCCCGGCGCTCGAGCCGGAGCGGGTGGACGAGGCGATTCGCGAATGGGAGCGGCGCGACCGCGAAGCGCAGGAGATCCGCGAGAAGCTCGAACGCAGCGTCCCGTTCGTCGAGGAGCAGCAGAAGCTGGCGCAGGAAGCCGAGCGCGGCATGCATGAAGCCCGGCTGGAGCGCGAAGTGTGGCGCGAGCGGCTCGAAAGCCGGAGCCGGAAGCTGGAAGAGATGCGCGATCGTCTGGCGTCCTGGACGGGCGGGCGACCCGCCGCCGAGCTGATCGCGGAAACGCGGCGGGAAGCGGAGGCGCTGCGCGCCCGCCTCGCCGACTGCCGGCAGCGGCGGGAGACGGAGGCGACGCTGCTTCAGCAGGCGGCCGAAAGCCGAGCGTCCGCGGCGGAAGTGGCGCAGTCGTCGGCGGCGCGGGAACAGGAGGCTTTGCGCCGGCTGCGGGAGCAGCTCGAAGCGTCCGACTTCCGCGACGCCGAAGATGCGCGGACGGCGCTTGAAGCGCTGCCCCGCAAGGCGGAGATCGCGGCCGAGATCGAGGCGCACCGCGAAGCGATGCGGCAGATCGAGGCGGGCATCGCCCATATTGACGAGGTGCTGCGCGGCCGCTCGGTGAGCGACGACGAATGGCGCGCGGGCGAAGAGCGGCTCGAGGCGGCGAAGGCGCGCGCCGAGGAGGCGCTGGCGGCCGCGGCGAAGGCCGAGCGCGACCTGGAGGAGCTCGAGCGGAAGGCCGCCCGATGGGCGGAGCTGGAAAGCCGGCGTCTCGAACTCGAGGAGCTGGCGGGCAGGTACGCGAAGCTGCAGTCCGTTTTTCGCGGCAACGCGTTCGTCGAATTCGTCGCCGAGGCGCAGCTCGAGCAGGTGTGCCGCGCCGCATCGGAGCGGCTCGGCTTCCTGACGAAGCGGCGGTACGCTCTCGAACTGGACTCGGCCGGCGGCTTCGTCGTCCGGGATGACGCGAGCGGCGGCATGCGGCGACCGGTCAGCTCGCTGTCCGGCGGCGAGACGTTCCTCGCCTCGCTGGCGCTGGCGCTTGCGCTGTCCGGCCAGATTCAGCTGCGCGGCCGGCATCCGCTGCAGTTTTTCTTCCTGGACGAAGGGTTCGGCACGCTCGACCCCGAACTGCTGGACACGGTCGTCACCGCGCTCGAACGGCTGCATACGGAGAGTCTCGCGGTCGGCGTCATCAGCCACGTACCGGAGCTGCGGGCGCGTCTGCCGAGGCGGCTCATCGTCGAGCCGGCGGATCCCGCGGGCGGCGGCAGCCGCGTCCGTCTGGAAACGCTGTAGCCGGCGTGATACACTGTGATAGGTGATGGACATGAACGACAAAGCGACGCATGAAAGCGAAGAAGTCGAGCTTGATGAGGCGAAGGGGAAGCGCGGCTGGTACGCGCCGATCGTGTCCGTGCTGCTCGTGCTCAGCCTGATCGGCAACGTTTATCTGTACACGCTGGTGCTGCAGGACGGCCGCGACAGGCGGGAGGCGGAAGGCCATCAGCTGGCCGGGGATCTGGCCGCGGCGTCCGTCGCGCTCGCTTCCGCGTCCGGAACGCTGGAACGGCTCGCGCTCGCGCAGGGCGCGGACCGCGTCCGGATCAAGGTGGAGCTGGAGGGGGATCTGTCGGCCGGGCTGCCGGCGGTCGCGCGGCTGATCGGGGCGGCGTCCGCGAAACCCGCGGGCGCGCATGTGAAGGCGATCGAGGCGGAAGCGATGGCCGCGCTGCAGGCTGCGAACGCGAAGCTCCGCGAGCTCGGCGCGCATACGGAGCCGCTCTCGGAGGCGGAACTTGCCGACCTGGACAGGCTCAAGGCGCTGCTCGAAAGTTTGGCTTCGTCAGCGGACAGCGTGCACGTGCCGGCCGACCTGACGGACATGGCGGCCATGCAACTGGCGGCTGGCGGGCGCTGGATCGACGCCGCGGCCGGGGCCGCGCAGGCGCTGAAAGATTGGGCCGCGTCCGGCTCGTAAGCAGCGCTCTTGCGACCAAAAAAGCGGGATTCTCCCACGACGGGGAGCAATCCCGCTTTTTTGTCGCGCCCGGTTCGGCCGAATATGGTGCAAAAATGCACTACATGGCCGACCCGTACGCCTGGATCGGCCCCATGTAGTGCAAAAATGCATTTTATTGCCGGTCCGTGCGCATGGTTTGGCCGAATGTAGTGCAAAAATGCACTACATGGCCGACCCGTACGCCTGAATCGGCACCATGTAGTGCAAAAATGCACTACATTGCCGGTCCGTGCGCATGGTTCGGCCGAATGTAGTGCAAAAATGCATTACATTGCCGGTCCGTGCGCATGGTTCGGCCGAATATGGTGCAAAAATGCACTACATGGCCGACCCGTACGCCCGGTTCGGCCAAATGTGGTGCAAAAATGCACTACATGGCCAACCCGTACGCCTGAATCGGCCCCATGTAGTGCAAAAATGCACTACATTGCCGGTCCGTACGCCTGAATCGGCCCCATGTAGTGCAAAAATGCACTACATGGCCGACCCGTACGCCTGAATCGGCCCCATGTAGTGCAAAAATGCATTACATTGCCGGTCCGTGCGCATGGTTCGGCCGAATGTAGTGCAAAAATGCACTACATTGCCGGTCCGTGCGCATGGTTCGCCCCACCTACCGCGCGGCCGCGGCCAGCGGCCTCAGCTCGGCCGCGAGCAGCCCGGCCGCCTTGCGCGCGCTCGAGAAGGCGCGCTCGGCCAGCTCGCCCTTGCCTTCGCAGCCGTCGCCGCAAAAGTAGAACGGCACGCTCTCGAGCCGCACCGGCAGCAGCCGGTTGTCCGCCGTATGCTTGACGCTCTGCACCATCGCCTTCTTCGAGACGCGCTTGACGACGACGTGGTCGCGCCAGCCCGGGTAATGCCGGTCGAACAGCGCCTCCATGCCGGCCAGCCGCTCATCGAGGTAGGCCTTGCGCTGCTCCTCGCTCTCGAAGGCGTCGTCCGCGAGATAGGCGACGCCCTGCAGCAGCTGGCCGCCTTCCGGCACCAGCGTGTCGTCCGTCGCGGAGACGTCGGTAATGAACATCTTGTTGTCGAGATCGCTGATGTAGCTGAACGGCCGCGCGACGATCCGGCTGAGCCCGATGTCGTACACCATGACTTCGGTCGGCCGGTTGTTCTCGTACGGCGCGAGGAACGGCTCCCACGGCGTGCCCTTGAGCAGCTTGACCACCTGCTGCACCGGCATCGCGAATACGACGCGGTCGAACGCTTCCTCGCGCTTTTTCGTCACGATCACATAGCGCCCGCTCTCGTACCGGATGCCGTCCGCGCCCTCCTGCAGGGCGATCTCCCACCGGCCGGACGACTCGATCTTCAGCCGGAGCTGGTTCGTGATGACGGCCCAGCTGCCGAGGATATAGTTGACCGGCCGCTGCGACAGGAACAGGTTGTGGTAATAGTCGCTGATGACGTGGCCCGGCACCTTGCGGGCGTCCTCCGGCGCGATGAAGAAATTCGAGCAGACGAGATGCTCCCACAGCTCCTTCACCGTCTCGTCGGCTCCGGACTCCGCGAGGTAGTCGCCGAGGGTCGGGTAATTTTTCAGCGTGTGGATGTTGGCGATGACCGCCGCCGCCTCCGCGGCGAACCGCATCTTCGCCTTCGCGTCCAGCAGTTCCGTCTTCATCAGGTTGACGAAGTCGAGCGGCGCGGTCGTGATCTCGCCGTTCTTCGCGTACATGACGCGCCGCCTGTCAACCTGGCGGCTGCCGAACGAGAGGCCCAATTCCTGCTCGATCACGGACAGCGTATGCCGGTCCAGCCCGTAGACGGCGTGCGCGCCGTAGTTCAGGGTAAATCCCGCCTTCTCGTACGTGAACGCGCGGCCCCCGAGCTGCGGGCTGCGCTCGAACAGCACGCCTTCCACGCCGGGCTGCTCCGACAGATAGGCGGCCGCGGTCAGCCCCGCCAGACCGCCGCCGATGACGGCTACTCGCATGCGATGTTCCTCCTTCGCGCCGGAATCCCGGCTGTATGTCCAATCTTCCGCTTCGTGCATGTGCCGGATCCCGGCCCAGGCGGCGGCCATCCGGCGGCGCAGCAGATCCTCGAGGCTGGCGCCTTCGCCGTTCAGCCACGCCGTGACCGTGCCGTCATAGACGGCCATCAGGAACGCCGCCTTGTCCCGGTCGCCGAGCCAGCGGATGAGCTCCTCCAGCAGCGCGGCCCGCAGCCGGTTCTGCAGCCGTCTCAGATACGGCTGGTCGGCGCTGACCGCGGCCAGATGATGCACGACGCGCGGCACCGGCTCCAAAACCGACCCGAGGTCCAAAAACAATTGCAGCATATGCGACTCCAGCGAGCGGATCCTGAGCGGGCTCCGCTCCTTCGTCCACCGTTCGAGCACGTCCAGCTGGCGCAGCGGCAGTTCGCCGAGCAGTTCGTCCTTGCTCTTGAAATAGTGATAGAACGTCCCTTTCGATGTGCCGGTCGCCGCGATGATGTCGTCGACGGACACATTGTCGTACCCGCGCTCGCGGAACAGGCGGAACGCCGTCTCCGCGACGAGATATTTCTTCTTCCGCGTCGAGGCGCGCACGGACCGTCAGCCGCCTTTCGCATGGTGATTTTGTGACGGATTTGTGTCCATTATACGACGGACTCCCGGTCCGAATCCATATCAATTTAGACTGATAGTCTAATTAATTTGAGATGAATCCCGAAGCGCCGATTGGACGAGGGGCATCTTTTTGGCTACAATGGAAGAAAAAAATCCCGCCGCGGAGGCGTGTTTTCCCGTTCCATGCGGCGTTCGCGCGTCCGGGCGGGCAGCAGACGGGAGGAAGCCCTGATGTCGGATTGCGTGTTCTGCAAAATCGTTGAAGGTTCGCTGCCGTCCTCGAAGGTGTACGAGGACGACGACGTGCTGGCGTTCAAGGATATCCAGCCGGCCGCCCCGATTCATGTGCTGATCATTCCGAAAAAGCACATCCCGACGATGAACGACGTGACGGACGAAGACGGCGCGCTTGTCGCGAAGATTTTCGCCGCGGCGCGGAAAATCGCGGCCGATCTCGGCGTCGCCGAATCCGGCTACCGGCTCGTGAACAACGTGAACCGGGACGGCGGCCAGGTCGTCTACCACCTGCACGTCCACCTGCTCGCGGGGCGGAAACTGGGAGCAATCGTACAGCCGGACGCAAGCGTGTCAACTCATATAAAAATGTTACCGAAGGGCAATGGATCACTCACGTAATTTTGTTACCCAGTGGGGCTGTTATACAGCCTCCACGGGTTCTGCTGTGTCGGTGGAG
>Ga0310837_100269_pt1 | contig 46751 bp, 57 predicted proteins | sample SM_ome_5_FD_201315 | JGI IMG/M metagenome (GOLD analysis project Ga0310837, IMG submission 201315) | Sorghum-adapted microbial communities enriched on stacked mutant (SM) sorghum from Joint BioEnergy Institute, Emeryville, California... ...
AATACGTCATGTAGTCCTGAATCTTGTAACCGACATATTCATATCCTTCAATATCTTCCGGCACTTCAATCGGGATTTCCGTGTTCTTTTGCATATTGGAAACCATGTCTTCAGTCGTGCCTTGATATTTGATTCGTTTTCCGGTCGATTCATCGAATAGACGCAGGATCATCCGGCCGTCCAGCTCGAACTTGAAGCCGATCGCGAAGTAGTAACGCTCTCCCTTGGCTTGTCCAGTACAATCCGGACAAGCAATAGGTAATCCTTTTCCGTTAGATTTGCCTGCTATATCTAGAGCAAAGGAAACAGCATTTGTTCCCGTGCCATTCGGTGGGGTAGGAGTCATTTGGAAGCTGTCAACTTGAGAAATATAATTTTTATACGATTGATAAATAGCCCCAGCACGAGATTGCTCAAAAAATTCAATATGTTCAGGTTTACTCGGATCAAACTTGAACACTTCCATATTTCGGACAACCCGATCATTGAATGAAAAGTTATACTCCCAATGCAATATACCGTAACCAAACGATTGCCCCGGCGCTACCGGCGACCACACCCCTGCGGTATTGCGCCACAGATCGAGCGTCATCATTGCGATGGCATACCGCCATGTCGGCGGGCCTTCTACCTTGCCATTCTCATCCTTGTTCTGATACGGCGTAATGTGCGCGTTGCCGAAATTCAGTTCTTCCGCCTTCGCTTTTTGGGGAATCAAAGTCAGGTACGGAGCAATAAGCGGCAGCATGAGAGATGCAAAGAGCACAGTCGCCAACCACTTCCTATGCCGTTTCACTGCCCATCCCTCACTTGAAGTAGTTCTCCATGAGAATGATGGAATCTGATCTAGATTCAACTCCGATATACTCCACATCTTTCAGTTTTACTTTTTTGTAATCCTTGATGCCAAAATCAGTTTCGTCGGTCGAATCGATAACCGGATTGTAAAATGCCCGCCATTCACTGACATACTCGCGCATAGAAGTGTTTTCTCCGCGTGGTTTTAACGGCTGTCCGGTTTGCAACAGATAGAACGGGAGGCCAAGCAATCCTTTTTGGGTAGAAACCGTGCGTAAGTATTCTTTCCCGTCAATTACTACCCGGTCAACCCGTGTAATCGGGGTGCCAGCAATTACAAGCGGCCAGTCCGTTTCCTTGATAATGCGAACAGTTGTGTACTGCTTCCCAAAATCCGGACTGCGATAATCATAGATTTTAAGAGTATTTTCCGCATACTTACCAGTAAAGTAATGCAGATACGGCTCAATATCCACCTTCTCCGTTACTTCCTCCAGGGTTGGCACATTCTTGTGACCGATCCATACATAGCGGCTCAGCGAATCCCATTCCACCGTCTCGCCAAGCTGCTCCGAGACGAATCGGGTTGGCACCATTGTCCGCCCTTTCGTCGCATACGGCGCCACAAGCAGCTCCTTCTTCTGGCCGTTGACATACGCCGTCTTCGAGCCGATTGTAATCGTCACTTTCCGGTCGCCCCTGGTAAACGTGATTGTCTTCCAGTCCGGCGTCACGTCCAGCTGCGCGCCGAGCGCATCGGCCACCGCACGGAACGGGACGAATACGACGCCGTTCTTCGCTTCCGGCTGCACGTCGCTGGCAATTTGCCGCGCATTGTACAGCACCTTGATCGGCAGATTGAACTGACGGGGAGTCGTCTGATTGGCGGCCGCGGCCCCAATCGAAAAGAGCGACAGAACGCCAACAACACCGATAATCAGCAGTTTCTTGAACATCAACACCACTCCTTTGCAACCTTGTAACAAATGCGTTTTTGAAATTGTCCTTATTAATGCAAAAATGCCCCGTTTCCGGGGTTTGGTGGTTCTCTCGCCTCATTTCAGTTGTACCACATTTTTCCCACTCTCTCAAGGATTATTAGAAACATGTGTTCGTTATCCGCTTTAGCCGACCGCCCTTGTAAGCCGATTTTCGCTGTACAGCGCTATTCTAGCATAGCATGCATGATTCTTCCACTCGTTATGCGATCATATGTTCTTGTTGGCTGGAAGCCGGACTCATACCGCAGTCGGATGGCGATCCACAAATACTCCCGATACTCTGTGTCAAACAACTCATACGGCGTAAAGCTGTTCACATTGTCTTCGCAATATCCGTTGTACAAGTTAAATGCGAGTCTGCACACCCTCAGAGTTGTTCCAGTCTGCCACGGCGCACGGAGGCCGTAGAGAACAATCGAGTTGCTATTAAAATCGTACAAATCCCGGATGTGTCTTCTCGTTTCTTCTGTCAACCCAAGCAAATAAAACAACGCCTGCCGGTACGGATCATTTTCCATCCTCACTTTGGCGATTGCGGAACAAAAAAATTCTTCATGTTCTTTATCGCGAAACATATCTTGAAACTCCCTCTCTCCATTCAAAATATGTGTGACGAATTCTTCTATTTAATAAGCAAAAAAACCGCATACGCATGCGGTTGAGTTACGCTTTTCAAAACCTCGGCGGCAAGCTGCGGTTCGTCTTTGGCTCGCATCCTTCAAATCGAAGTTTGCTCTTCACTCTCGGCCTCTGATGAATACGGTTCTCTCCGACTGCCATGCGTTGTATCGGCTGAACCGGCGTTGCGGATGCCAGGATCACCTGATCCGCCCACGGAACTTTCTTCGCTTCCCTCATCAACCCGTCCAGCCCCTGACGCTTCAATTCAGCATGCAAAGCCGGACTCGTGTTTCCTCGCAGATTCCTGATCCGGACGATCTTTTGTCCCGGCGCTTCGACCGCGTTGTATTCGATATGCGCCGGTTGCAGCGTGACGTGTCCGGCTTTCTTTTGTCCGGTTTCAGGCCGGGCCTTCTGGATTTTGTGCCACAAATACGCTCCTGTTGCCACTATCGATACTGCATGAGGCAGCCACCATGCGAACTCGAACCATTGGAACACATCTTTGACCGGAAGCCACAAGAAGCAGTAAGTTGCGCCATAAGAAGCGGCGGCGATCAGCGCGGTCGCCAACGTTCCATTGCAAAAGCCCGGATATTTCCGCCATGCCCAGCGCAGAAACAGGTACAATCCTTTTACAACCACGCTAAAGACCTTCCCGTACAGGTACAGCAGCGCGAAAGCGCCCAGAAACAATCCGGAACTCCACATATCTTGCTCTCTATTACCCATCTTCATCCCTCCCGTGCGTTCAAAAGGCTTTTTGAATTTTTCCCCATAAACGAAGAAATTCCCTCATACGAGGGATTTCTTTTGGTACATTTTTCCAATTTTTAAGATAGGCTTCGCCTATTTGGTTGTGTATCCATTTTAGCACGGGATTTGATAGGATGCAACATATTTTAATCTTTCTTGGCATTTCTTTCTCTCAAGTTCAAACAGGTCGGTAAGCTGAGAGCACTCGGCGTTCTCAAGTCTTTCCGCCATCACTCTCCCCTCAAGATGAACAAGGAGAACAGTTCTCACCGCCTGTTCTCCTTGTGTTCCTGTACGGTCGGAACCTGGATCGGTTTTTGTTGAAAAATGCGCCGCACCAGCTGCGGATGGTCCGTCTCGATGACACTGACGACAGACGGGTAGTACACCCACTGTGCAAGCCCATGAGCCTCATAAAAGAATGGAAACGTCGAGTTGGTGTCGTCCAATATCTCGAAGTGGACGATGCGGACGCCTGATGTCAGGGGGCTGCCCGGCAGCGGGGAAAGCGTCTCATCCAGCGCGAGATTCCGGCGCAAGGTCTCTTCGAAGGCGGATCGCGCCCGCGCCGGATCGATGACCAGACGCCCGGCACTCTTCGCCTCCTCGTCCACCTGAAGCGCTGCATCGTGTGCGGAAAGGTTATTTGCTTCTTTCATAACGTTGCGTTGTAAATCCCATTCCTGATTTTGTTCCTGATAAAGCCAGGCGAAGGTAAAGAGCACAACGATAAACGACAGCTTGATCGTAAAGTCCATCGGCCATCAGTCCATATACTCGGACATGATTGTGCCATGTCCGACATAATCGTCCGGCATCGACTCGGAAGTGAAAATATACGGGAATAACGTGCGTTTGCGATTCACCCTGATCGTCACGTCGATCCGCTCACCGCGATACCGGGTCACCGCATCGCTTTCGATCTGGATTTCGTCTTCGTGGAATCCGATTGCGGTCAGCTTGTTGATCACCTCTTGCCGCAGTTGAGGCGTCACTTTCCCCTCCACCGCCGCCTTTTGTGTGAGATACGCAGCGTTGGCTTTGACTGCCGTATCATACATATAGTCCAGATAACTGTACAGCGGCTGCAGGAGGATATAAAACAACACCGGCATGTAAATCGCCCGGAGCAACGTTTCTTTCATATTGCCTCAGCCCTCAATAATTTTCAGTTTGCTTGAGCGTCGTAACCACACCGTCCTGTACTTTTTCAAAAGCGTTTTCGTAAGCAGCGATAAACAGACCGGCAATGACCATCGCGGCAACGACGAAAAGCGAAATGGCGATCAGTTTATCCTTCATGGTAAAGGCGCGTTCAAACGTAGAACGCGCCTCCTCCCTCCTTTTGCATCAGTTCATCGTTACCGTCGGTACGGCGTCATCAATCTTCTGAACCTGATCGGAGACAACATCTCTGAAGATCGGCCAAGCAAAAGCGAACAAAACGAATACCATCATCACGATGAATGCATAGGTCAGCAGTTTGTCTTTCATTTTTTTCCTCCTAGAACAATAGATTTTGGATAGAAGTAATATGATACAGTACCAATGCGATCACCAAGAAAAACATTGCAAAGCTCGGTGTCGCATTAACCATAGTTGCAACGGTAGATAGGGTGTTCCATCGCTCAATATATAGACCACTCGATATGCGCGCGATCGTATGACTTTCCTGCTCCAAATACGCTACAGCTTCTGTTGGAGGAAGATGTTCAGTAGCTAGGATGATGGTGCCGATATGTCCGGCAAACGGGTGGTCCGGGTACAGGCTTATGAACCATCGAATGGCATTATCCAAGCCATCATCCGTGACCCGTTCGGACAGCGCGATCAACTCCTTCCCCAGAAACTCAAAATGGTTCGCCACACGTTTCAAAAACACGTCAAGCTTCAGGTTCTGGCCGCGCTTGTTCTGCTCATACAGTCTGATGAGCGCGATCAGTTCCCGATTCTTTTGTCTTTCCCTCCTTTGCTTCAGTTTTGTATATACAAACCACCCGAGCGTCATCGGACGCGGAGTGGTTGTAAACCAGATCAGAAACACCATGAAGAGCGGCCATACGGACCGCTCACCGGTAATAAAAGACGATCCCAGCTCTGTAACCAGGATCGTCAGGATGATCAAAAGGCGGAACAGATTGAACCGCTTCGCCGAGATCGAAAACCCTGCATCACTCAGCGCTTTTTGAAGCGAATCGTTATGCAGCTGATCGGCAAGGCGTTTTGCATCCAGCCGTCTGTACAATCGCTTTCTGATTTTTGCATCCGCCGTGGCCATCAGCGTGGCCATCCATGCCAGCCCGCCGGCAGCCAATAAAAGAAAGATGTAGCGCATAACATTCCCCTCAATAGTCCAGTTTTGGACGGGACAAGACTCGCCCGATAAAAAAGGCCGTCACCAGACTGCCAGCCACCGCAAGTGACAGTGTGACGCCGATTTCCGTCTGGGTGATCAACCGAAAAAACGTACTCCAGGTCAGAAACGATGCGGTTGACCAGGATAATATAGCGATAACCGCAAGATTGACCCAAATACCAAGGGCAATCGCATCTTGATTTTCCTTTTTCACGCCAAGCACCGCGTTTCGCTGACCCTCGATGGCTTCATTTATAAACTTGAGTGATTGGTTTAAGTGTTTGGACCCGTCACGTTCAGCATGAATGAGTTCCATGACGAGTTGGGTGGCGAACGTCGTGCCGATCGTCGAGGCGAACCGAAAGGCCTCCTGTTGCAGTTCATCGGGCGATCCATACGATGAAAAAGCGTCCGCCAGAACCATGACAGGACGCTTCAGGACGCTTCGATCCGACAAGTTTTCCGCAGTACGCTTGAGCGCTGTATGCACCGGCAAATGGGCGTGACGGGAAAGCAGCTTGATGACTTCCGCCAGGTCGTAACTCGCCTTTACACCTCGCTCCGCGTGTCGTATGCGCAAAATCAGATATGGGATACCAACCCCGAGGATGACTGCCAGGGCAGACGATCGTTGCCACGGGATAAAGGTAGCCAATAGCGCAAAGACGGCGGCAGCTGCCAGCAGACAAAACAGACAAAAACGAATGGCGCTTTCCACAGGACGATAATGCCGCGCGGCAAGGAACATCAGCCGGTCCAGATGACGGATGAGACCATAATCCCGGTACTTTACTGTAAACAGTCGCCGCCGCAATTTGTAACCGATCCGTACGCTCCTTTTTTGCATCTGGACATCGGCTATCAGGATAGAGGCCCAGATCAACCCAACGAGCGGCAAGGCCATGATGAACAATCTGATCAGATCCAGTTTGATCACCCCCGCAACACTTTTCTTGATACGATGCTTTCGGTCATCGGATGATCTTTCATCGGTAGTCTCGTCGCCAGCATTTTCAATTCATGCAAAAAATCCCGCATGGCTTGCGGGTTCTTTTTCTCCATTCTCCGAATCATGGCGTCGGTTACGGCGGCATGATATTCCCATCCCTCTCCGTTAAAACGCATCAGATCGTTCGCATATACCGTCTGTTCCTGCTCGTCATAGACAATTTCCGACACGCGCACAAGCCGCTTTTTGCCGTGGATATCATCCATGATGAAGACCAGTTCACACGAATTGAGCGCGTCGATGAGATAGCCTTTCAGTTCACCGCCATGTTCCGTATATACTGAAACAGCAGCCTGGTACGGAATATCCTGCGCATCCTTCGTGTGATACGTTCCCACAATCCCGTCATACCCTTTTGAAGCCGCCCACAAAAAGAAACGCCATTCCAGGTTGCGCATTTCCGTCATGTAGATGACATTCGCATCCATACGCAGGCTCTTCACGCCAATCTCCATCAAATCGCGGTCTTCCGCGCGAACCGGGATGATGCGATGCTGCTGGAACACGTAAGGGATAATCGATTCCGGATGCTTCTCGATCATGACCACGCCCAACTTTCTTACAGAGGCTGAAAGCTGTTCGCCCACAATGGTATTTGCGAACGTGCTTTTGCCGCTGTCCACCGGTCCGGCGATGATGGTGTTCCGGAAGGTTCGCGCAAGGTTCTTCAGCATCGGCACTGCATCATGCGGAATGCTTCCCGATCCTGCCTGATCCTGTAGGGACAAATATTCGATCACCTGCCGGCGCGCGGTGATCGTGGTGTATTCTTCCCATACGCGGGGTGATTTCCAGATCGCAAGCCGAATATGACGCCCCGGCCACAGTGGATCATCCATCTTCAGTTCGGCTTCCGGATTGCTTTCGTTGATGGAAACTCGCTCGTCGTTGGTCACCAGTGAACGAACGAGTTGTTCCACACGTTCAAAACTGCGAAACCGGTATTCCGAGAGTTTGTATTCGCCGCCTTCTTTGTAAAAGATGCGTGTCCCGATGATTTGCATGCCGCTGGATTCGGCATACTTCGGATCGACAAACCATTGGTACGCGGGACCGAATCCTTTCCATTCCTGGTATAATGCTTCCGAAGCCGATCGGTAAGGTTGTGGAATTTCACCCGTATATGGATGGGTGCGCATATACTTCTCGATTTCATTAAGAAAAAATGCTACGGCCTCCGGATCGCCTGTTACAGCCCGCTCGTTCAGTTTGTGATAGCTTTCGTTCGCTTCGAGTCTGTCTCTCAATTCCGCCTTCATCCGATCAAGGAACACAAAGATATCGTCTTCCCCACGCTTGAGGTGCATTTTATCCCGGAGGGTAAACATTATCGGAAGATCCCTCCTTTCTTGCGTTCACCTTCCATTCCATACGCTTTGAGCACTCCGTTTGCAGCCGCCGCAACGGCGTTCAACACCTTTTTGCCAAGCGGCAGCACGATTTTATCCATCGGCATGGATACGAAAGGAATCTCGATGCCTGACCAGAGCATCTGATACTCAGCGGCGAGGTCAGAGCCTTTAAGAAATCCGCCATCCACATCGATACGGTTGACGATAAGCTGGAACATCGACGAATCCATGTCCAAATGCCGTACCACGTCCATAATGGGCCGGATCGTATGATGATGGGCTGGGTGGGTCACAAAATACCTTATGGACGCCTTCTGCAATCCGACATACCAACCTGCGGACTCCGGCACGCTCCCGCAGTCGAGCACCACAATATCGGCGGCTTCGCACGCCTTTTCTAAGAGGTACTCCATTTCCTCTTCTGTATACTGTTGGATCGCAAGGATATCAAAGTTTCCCGGAAGATACAGAAATCCCTCATGCTCGATCAGCATATCAAAGTCTGATGCTTGCAACACCTTGCCCGTAAGACGCGGTTGCCACGCGTCCAGCGAAACCGTTGGCCGCTCATACCAGCCAGGATGGAACAAATCCAACCCCAGCAGGATGACTTTTTGATGCCGCGTCAATTGAGAAGCAAACGTCGCAGCGAGGCTGGTGACGCCAACACCCATGCCGCTTCCAAAGAACCCCACGATTCGCGTAGCCGATTCGCTTTTCTTCTCAAAAATGATTTCAAACTTTCGCAAGAGCGTCTCCACGGTTGCACGAGGCGAAAGATATTCAATGCCGTGCGTAGCCGCCACAGCATGTACGTGAAGGCTTTCGCGAATTCCGTTTTGGTTAAGATGATGGTACAGAATCGTTGCGTCGGGAAAAGTGCGGCGAAGTTCGTACAAATTCTCCGGTGCCACCTGAACGCTGGTCACCACAAGCACCTGATCTTGAAGTGCATCGGCAGCGGGCATCTCCCTTTGAACGACGACCTCGTATCCTTCTTCCCGGAGGCGTTGCACCCAGAGCTGATCAAATCCGAAAACAAAGATGCTTTTGTTCATTTGCCCACCCTCGCGATCCACAATCGATTTTCATTTTCAATTTCGCGAATGATCTTGTCCCGTTCTTCCTCAGTAATGAGAATTTCGACCGTAGCGACCCGACCGGTTGCCGTTTCGCGTTGGTTGATATCGCCCTTTTCCGAATCCTTGACGGATTGGTTGTCTTCTGTGCGAGCGTACACGACGCGCGCACCTTTGATAATCGGTTCAGCAGATCTCATTCGTTCCGTTTCTGCACCTTCATTCGCCTGTTCTTTTGCAATAAGGTTGATATCCACCACGTCATGCTTCCGGAGCGACCCGTTCACCGCGAAGATCGCCTCTTTCGGAATGGGAAAAATGACCTCCCCTTTTTTCGGAAGAAGCCCTTCTATATCCACCATTGGCTTCGTCAACATGGTACCCGCGCCGATGGATACAATGGCAGCCTTCCCGATGATTCCCTCGGGCCTGACGATGGCTCCGGACGGAACGAGATCATTTGGCACTCTCGCCAACACCAGCATGTCCTCGGTAATCACCTGATTTTCCGCAATTTCCTCTTTTGCCATTACAACGGTTTTGGCCAACAGAACCGGTCGAATGTAATAGTCATATGCGATAAGCCCACCGACCCCCACGAGCATGATGGCCACCGCCAAAACCGCTTGCCAACGTACTTTCAAAATACCTTCCTCCTTCTCTTTTCCGGCAACAGAGTTGAAACAATCGGTACAAGCGACAAGTCCGGGCTGAACGGATCGTATCCGCCGCGATTGTGCACGATGGGCTTCTCATGATGCTTCAGCAGTTCGTAGACGGTTTCATACATACCCTGCGTTGCATAATTGACAACGATTGCCGCCTGATCTGCCGCAAATTCCGACAGCTTCGCCCGTCCCACATCCCACGGAGCTGCACTTATCGTGATGATCCGAACGGCCGCCCTTCGCCACTCATCCAGCGCAGCCGGTTCATCCAGCGTCCCTGCGTCGATGACAACGGCGTCATGCCCGCGGGAAATAATTTCCCCGATGGATTTGCATGCCGGATAAAACACGATTCCATCCATTTCAAACGACGTTTCACCGGCATCATCCGGTTTGATCCAAACCAGATCGGATTCGTGGTCATCCGCCGCGCGATATTCCAGCAGGGCGGTTTTCAAACCGGAACGCATAAGCAACACCGCAAGCTGGATCGCCGTGTGTGTCGTGCCCGCGCGTCTGTGGGCACCGCCCACCGCAACAACGCTGCTTCCAATAATCTTCGTTTTATAAATGACTTTCGGCGCATTGGGAACATCGTCCATGTCCATCAGATCATCATCTTCGATCCATACTCGCCGCTCGCCTTTCCAGCGAAAGCTATTGAGGAACGATTTTTTCGTTTCTTTCGGGACGAGCTTCATTTTTCTTCCGGGCACCTTGCCGTTTAGTCCGGATTTCTGTTCCCCCAGATCGCGAATGGTTCTTTTGATTTCGATCCAGGCCAGGATATCCTCGATCGCGAATTGCTCAACGGCATACACATCGTAGATGCCCAGCGCTCCAATCTCATTGATCCATGCCTCGTCCGCTTCGACGGGCAGGATCACGATCAGTCGCGTATCCGGGATATCCCCACGGACAGCGCGCAGGAATCTCGAGCTGTCCGCTTTGAGTACAATGCCGGCTGTCGCGTCAACAATGGCCAGATCAGCTGTGATCTGGCCGGCCTCTGCCGCGAGTGCAAACTGCTCCAGTGTCGCGTCCGTCCCGGATACCTCGTACCCGTGCCTTTGGAGTGCTGCGGATAGTGGCTCGGAAGTAGCCGCATCAAACACCAGATGCAGTTTCATTCGTGCCACCATCCGTATCCATCCCCGAATCCGTGAATAACCACTTCACAAAAGCCGCGAATCCATCTCGTATCTCCGGCCAGTAGTTCAGGATGATATACCCCACTGCTGCGATGGGAAGAAAACAAAACGCCATGCGGACCAGTTTTTTTGAAAACAGGCCGCCGAGGAGGAGCACCAAAAAAACAATCAGGGCCGACGCAATATATAATTTGCTCCCGGATTTTGCAAACTCCATCAACTCTTCTGCTTTATTCTCCAATTGTTTTGCAGCCTGATCCGGATCGAAGTTCTGTGACTCTCTTTTGACGGAATCCGTAATGGATTCAGCCGCCACCGTTGTTGTGACAAGCGAGATGACCGATAGCAGTACAACAAGCCAATAGCACAAACGCTTCATTCTGCGTTTCCTCCCTCTGTGTAATACAAAAGCGGATCAACCGGTTCTCCGGCAATCCGAATCTCAAAATGCAGATGCGGGCCGGTAGAGGCTCCGGTTGATCCGACTTTTGCAATGCTTTCCCCACGAGTCACGGATGCTCCTTTGTGAACATCCACTTGACTGAGATGGTAATATCTCGTCTCCAAATCGCCGTGGTCCAAAATGATCGCCAGTCCGGCGTTGCCAAGGTTTCCCGCGTGAACCACTTTTCCGTCTGCCGACGCATATACTTCGGTGCCTTTGGGTGCGGCAATGTCCACGCCCGCGTGTAGCTTGCGGTCGCCGGTGATTGGGTGAACCCGATAGCCAAACCGTGAAGATATTCTCCCTGCTCCGATATCGAGCGGCCACATTAACTCACCTTCCATAGGTACCCAATCGCCCGGAAGCGGATCATGATCTGAACCGTCTGGATCGCTCAGAAATTCGTTCCAATAGTCAATGAGATCGTTCTGATCTTTTTCAGAAACAATTCCATAATCCTTCATGACCTTTCGCAGCGGCTCGTAATCGTTATCGTAAGCCCTAATCCCCGACAACACGTAGGACGTGTACGTCGAAACCAATGAACCGCACTCACTGTCAGCTGTGCTTTCCTTCGTTTCTTGGGTGTATTCATAAATGTACGTCCCGTGTATTGTGACAGCTTTCTTGAGCAGCACGTTGAATCCCGAAGTTCGAGAAGTCACGATGCGCGTGTTTCTTTCTGACTTGGTGGTGTCGCCTTCTAATTCCTCATCTCCCGTCTCATCTTCATCATCTTCGACCACACAGGAAACAGTGACGGTTTCATAGGGGTATTTCTCCCATTCAAACTTAGGCTTGACCAACTCAAACGTTTCTTCCGGAATTAGCACCAACTCTTTGGGACTCCGTTTCCCTGATATTTCCGGGTCGCCGAGCACTCGATCTATAGCAGCAAGCCACGCCCAGTCCAGTTCATATTGATCCACTTGTGACATCTGTTCCTCCGACAATCCTTCGTTCCATCTCGCAGCGACTTCCGGGTAGCGCTGCATCACGTCGGCACCGTTTTTCTCCCCGTATTCGAACACCGCATCCCGATCGTTTTCGTCGAAAATCCCGAGGATTGCCTGCTTCGGAAGTTCATAGACAAGAAAATAGCCCAGCACCGCAAAAATGAAGATTAATAAAGCAGACCCCCATATTTTGGAGGTCGCAATCAGAAGCTTGATGATCAGTTTTTTTGCATACCTTTTCGCCATGGACTTGGCGACCTGTTTGATCAGAATCCCGTCCCTCCTACACGTAATAGTCTCGGCTTTGCTTCAAAAACGCCTGTTCCAATTCGTTTTGCCTTTGCAATTTCTTGTTGTTCACAAGTTCTGCAACATACTCACGGTTATATCGTTTGTTCAAGTCTACATCTCTCCAGAAATCCTCCGCTGCAGGTTTATATCCGGCAGGAAAATGAATACTGATTGATCTTTCCGAAATTTCCGGAATGGCTTCCTTTTGTTCGGTTCTTTCGGGAACTTGCGATAACTGATTTGTTAAACGCCGATCTACAGCCTGAGACACCCGGTGAATCACCGGCGCGGCTTTCGTACTAGCCCATGCCGCTCCTTTCCCGGCAAGCTCTATACCTCGCCCTGTCCAGTCCGCCGTTTTTCGTCCCATTTTGCCACCCAGCATCGCTCCTACCGTCGCCATGCCACTGTTTCCTGTCATGACGCCCGCCGTGTAGCCGATCACACCCCCGGCTGCGGCTCCGGCAAACCGAAGACCGTACCCCGCTGCCTTGCCGCCATACGAAACGGCTTTGGTTGCCAATGCCCTTGTTCTTGTCCCGCCAGCAGCTGCGCCTGATGCGCCGACCGCCGTTGCTTCGCCGCTTGCTGTCATGACCGACGACGATCCGGCAGTCGTACCGCCTTCAGTCGCCACCGCACTTCCTCCGCTTTCTTTTCCGGGCTTTCCGCCGCGAGGACGCATCATTTTGGTGAGCGACATCAGACCGGCCAGACCGGCTATACCCGACATTGCGCCCCATACGCCCCCTGCACTGTCCTCTGCTCCCACCAGTTTTCGCACCAGGCCCGCGATGGCCGGGAGGGCGAACATATAGACGATGATGAGCCATATCGACAAGGATGACGATGAAAAACGCATCATCAGGAAAAACGGCCCGAGCGCAAGTGCATGGGCTGCGGGAAGCACCAGATTCGACAAAAACTCATCCCACCACGTTTGTAGGGAGTGCCGGAACTTCGGAAAGACCGTGAGTACGCACGTCACGGGAAACAGCACGAGTAAAACCATGAGCATGATTTTTCGAACCATGTATTGATAATTGATCACAATGACCATGAACGCTGCGATCAATACCAAAACGGCCAGACCGAGGCTTTTCATGCCCAGGTTTTGCGCGTACCCGTCCCGGGTACCCCAAAACATTTCAAGAAAAAGTGACGGTTCGATACCCCAGTCCATCATGGTCGACCAAATCAGCTCGGTGAAGGTTTGAATCACCTTGGCCGCGAATACCCAAAGATAGTAGCCGAACCTGAGCGCCGCCACGCCGATCAGAAACGCCACCATATAGTCTTTGGCACGGCTTCTCCCTTCCGCAGATGCCCCGCGAAAGAGCAATAGCACTGCGATCAACAGAAGCGCGATGACAAGCGGGAAAGGTGTGAATCGCTCGAACGTCCGGTAAAGCGCATCAACCGCGTCCATCAGCCCGGATTCAAACACGCCGAGCACAAGACCATCCGAACACTCATAACGTCCGGCACAACTTCCCTGTAGAAATCCGGATTCGTCCGCAGATGGGTTTTTCCCGAAAACAAGGATGACCGGATCGGTCATCCCCAAAAGATTCAATATCCAGTTCGCCGGATCGATGATGAGACCAGCGACCGTTCTTTCAAATATCCCGGGTTTCTCTTCGGACATCTCGGCTATCGCATCTCCCAGTATGCCTTCGTTCGCGAAGGCATGGACCGGAAACAGGAACAGGAGACAGCACGCCAACAAAACGATCCTTCGCATCATTCATCCTCCCGCAAAAGATCGCGTATATAGGTCTTTCTGGCGGCATACTCGGGATCATTCGGGTCGCTCGTGAAAAGCATGTGCTCCCAGGGGCTGGCATCCACCCGCACGATGACCGACTGATCGTCCACCTTGACGACCATGTCGCCTTTTCTCGCCTGGTAGACGAGAAAATGCGCTTCGCCTTCGGTGAGCGCAAGTTTCCCTTGCACCGCTTCAATGTCCAGCGGTTCCTGGATGCCGATGAGCTTCACAGGGCTGTTCTTGATCGCCGCCATTCCGGCATGAGAGCGCGTGAACACTTCCAAACCTTGCGTAACGGCAACAACGCCTGTATTCGTGCTCCGCGCTTCGCGGTACGCCGATTCCGCCCACACCGAACCCACATCCGGATCGTTGAAGATGTTTTGGCATTCTTCAATGACCAGCAATTTTTGTGCCTGCGGTTGTCGTTTCGCCCAACGCTCCATCATCCAGCGTGTCGCAATGAAAAGGCCGATGGGACGCATGATCTCCGGATCAAGACGGTTGATCGCAAAACCGAATATCGGCGCGTTCGCGATTTCAACGGTAGATTGCCCATCAAATATCGCGTATGACGGCATATTGCCTTCGCGTGTGAAAGGCTTCAACATTTCGGCGGCTTTCCTGACGGCCTCGCTTTCCGCCTCCGCCATTTTCCGGTACAATCCGATGAGCTCCGGCATCTTTATGCGTCGACGTCCGAACTGCCCGTCTTTTTCACCGGTTTCATACAAACTGTCCGGCTCTTCTGTGATGCCGCACTCCCGGTATTGCTCCCGGATGGCGTTGCCGATGAATACCTTCACTTCTCCTGAAAGCGCCGTTTCGTCATACACGCGAATCATTTTGAACACAACCGCTTGTACGGCGTTAGCCGCCTCTTCAATGTCCACATACCGCGAACCGTCGGGGAGTTCCGTGATTTCCACATCATACGGATTGATCCGGTGCCTGGATCGTTCGTGCAAATCCAGATGCGGGCACCCAACCGCGGTGAGAAAGTCTCCGTATTCTCCTTTCCAGTCGATGATGCCCACTTTCCTGCCGTACAGGGCAGACCGATGGAGGATCAGCGATATGCTGTAGGTCTTTCCCGCGCCGGACCGCCCGATGATGCACATGTGCTGGTTCGCAAGGTCAGGATGCCAGTTGTCCAGCCACACGGGTCTATTGTACTGGTCATTGCCGATGACGACGCCTGTCCGGTGGGACAGGCCGCCGCCTGCAAACGGGAAAAGATCGGCCAGATTGGAACTTTCCAGCGACAAGAAACGTTCTTTCGGAATTCGGGTCGTCGGTGCCGTTGGCAGGATTGCTTGCAACGCTTCGAGCTGCCTTGCATCCGCAGCACGCAAATAGATGGACTTGCCTGCAAAGCGTTGAACCAACGAACGGCACATTTGAAGCAACCCCTTGTATTCGGGGGCACTCACAACCAATTGGACGGCAACTCGGAAGCTTCGCTCAACATTCAGCCGTATACGTTTTTGCCGCTCCTTGAGATCCGCAATCTCATCACGCATGGCGTCGATCTTGCGAACGTCTTTTTCTTCAGCCAAATCGGCCAGGAGTCCGGCGATCCGGCGGCCAATGGCATCCAGTTCCTTGTCGTTGCTGGTCGGCTCGACGTGGATGGCCAAGTCCACATCTCCGCTTCCGAATCTGCTGTCCATCTCCAGCATGCCGCTCCAGGTGTGCCCGCTCATGATCTCGGCGAAAAACGAGCGGAAATACCTCGCCGGTGTAATCGTTCCGCCCACTTCCACGGCATAATCCGTCACTTTTTCTTTTTGCGTCTTTTCATTCGGAAGAAGGTCCCGAATCATGGACGGCGCAGCCAGATCCATGCCGCCGGCTTTCCCGGGATAGGGATGGTCGTCGCTTGCAACTTTCTTTCGGCTAAGCCACTCGGCAAACATCACGTTCTCTCCTTTCTCAAACCACGCGCTCAGCGCCGCATGACTTGCAGGTCCGGATCAGGTTTCCGTGCTGGTACCGTAACCTGAAGACGGACTTGCCGCATTCGCATCGACCCGGTCTTTCACGGCGATCCGGTTCGGGCATCAGTTTGGACAAAGAAGCCCATTTGATTTTAGCCATGTTGCATCACTTCCCGCGTGACTGAACGTTTGAACGGGCTGAACGAGTCCGACTCCACCGCGTCGACCATCCGGGCATGCGGCGACATATCGCGTTGCAAGAGCTGATACGTGACATTCAGGACACCGACACGGTTCAGGCGTTGATACCGCATCCCGACTTGCTCACAAAAACCGCATACCAGATCAGCGGCATCCATGAGCATTTGCTCTGCCAAATCCGACTTTTCTTTCGCGGATAGCTTCTTCTGTCCACTTTTGCCAATCGCGCGATCCAGCATGCCAACCCCAGTGTTCAGATTTCCCGTTTGTCCGGCCACGGGATCATACTTCAGGATCACATAACCGGATTTGTCGCGGATATGCGAATCTTCCATCTGCTGAAGATGAGCGATCACATGCCGGCCGGATTCCTGGAGGGCATCGGGCAAGTTTTCCAATCGTTTTTCAAAATCGGAAAGGTAATCTTTTGCCTCAAAAATCCTGGAGTGGGCAAGCAGTGTGTACGGAATGTTTAACGTATTGATGAGCGAGAAAAAGTTCATCCATACGCTTCTGCGCTCGGTCTCGGACACCGTATCAAGGTTCTTCGGTTCAACCTCGATCACGATCCGATAGGTATTTCCGGATTTGATCAAGCCATCCTGTGTGATTTCGGTATCTCCGATGACATCCTGTGTCGTTTTCGGCGCAGGTTTTCTCATGTAAAGCAAAACAGCCGCCACCAGGGCGGCTGCCAGCAGGATGTAAAGCACGGTTCATCCTCCTTCCATGCATGACGTTTTTCGGTACGAAAACTTTCGCGGGCGCATTCGAATGGATATCGCGTCCAGCGCGTATCTCCATAACGCGAGTCCCGTCGGTCCGTGTGTCCCGTGGCACAAAAGCAAGCAAATCCCGAACGGAATTGCATAATGGAGACGACTGTAAAACCAGTCGTCTCCAATCCTGGGGACAAAACGCGACATTTGATAAGACAGCATGCCGCCTACCGCCCACCAGGCCGTCTGCGTTAACGAAAGTCCGATCCCGAACAAGGTTATAAACTTCTCCCGGATTTTGGATTGATAGGGAATGGGGTGAAATTCGCTCATGGCGGCCTCACAATGTCGCCAGGTCGATGCCGAACAGGCTGAACAAGAACCCCAGAATGGGTTCGGTCCAGAACGCCAGAATCATAAACAGCAGAAAGAACCCGACCCGGCCTTTGGCGTCACGCAAAGTGTCCGGGGAAAATCCGCCCCTCAAGAACGTGATGGCCAACCAGATCCCGAACAGGATCGTAAGGGTCACGAATATCCGACGCGCCGTGCTCACCAGGTCCGACGTAGACTCATCAACTTGTCTTTCCAGAGACGATGTACCCCCGGTTCCTTGGCTCTGCTGAATCCGATCCTTGATCGATTGTGCACTTGCTTCTTCCGTGGTCAGGCCGAAGAAACCGATCACAATCGCAAACACCGTCAACACGCAAAAGGTTTTCCACAACTTCATCAACGTGATCCATCTCCTTCAAATGAGATTTTGAAAATACTTGTACCCGCCCGATACAAGCCACACGCCGTAGATCACGGCGGTGGCGGTTTCGATGAAAACAGGCGGTATACCGAAGAGAGGGACACCCATCTTCCACGGAAGCGGCCATAGCAGGGCGATGCGGCCGGTAAAAACATCCAGCGCAAGATGCGACACGAAGCCGATCAAAAACGGGAGGATAAGGGATGGTAACCCCATGTTCAGCAGCCCGGCGATCACCGCTCCGAACAACAACGAGTGCGTAACCGTGCGCTTCCCGATCACCTTCTCCAGAACATGCGGAAGGACCGGAATGAACCGGCCCATCAGGCTGTTTTTGCGATCGATGTCCGGTAGCAAAGCTGCCACCGCGATGGCGGCCAGCTCCACAGGCTCTGTGTATCCCAGCAGCACGCCCGCCGTCAGCCCGCCGACAAGGTGTGACGCGCCGTTCACACGGTGCCACCCACCGGCACCACGACACGCAAAAACGGCTCCACCATAAAGGGATCAAACTGTGTCCCGGATCGCTCCCGGATGTAAGATGCCGCTTTATCATGCGACCATGCTGCCCGATACGGCCTGTCCGTTGTGAGGGCATCGTAAACGTCGCAGATAGCGACGATCCGTCCGCACAAAGGGATGTTCTCGCCCTTCAGCCTGTGAGGATAGCCGTTTCCGTCCCAATGCTCGTGATGGGTGGCAATGATCGAACGTATCAGGTTGTTTTTGATGTACCGGGTCATCCTCATGCCGTACTCCACGTGCTTTTGGAGCAAGCGCGTTTCTTCCTGCGTCAGTTCTCCTTGTTTTTGCAGCACGGCTTTCGGAATCGCAATCTTCCCGATGTCATGATAGCGGGCAGCCAAGTAAAACTCCTTGGCATCTTTTTTTTCATATCCCAAAGCCTGGGACAGATCGAATGTCAGCTTTGCCACACGATCCGCGTGACCGGGGTCAAATCGGTCTACGACTTGTAACGCAGTTTCCAGGATCAATATCAACCCTCCCTTCAAGTTCCTCCCTCAACCGATCTGCCAGCCATCCGGCGGTCTCGCCTCCGGTATCCAGTACCGCTCGAACCTCAGCAAGCAGCTTTTCGGCTTTCTTGCGATCCCTGCTCTCGTCCTCAGCAGCAAGATGCTCACCCTCTTCGTCTTTCAAAATTTGTTCCCTGAGCTGGCGTATGCTCAACGACTGGTCTGCTGCAAGTGCAAGGTATTTCTGTGGATTGGATGAACGCGCCGCGACCCGATGGTGGTACCATGAAAGTGTCGGAATACGGCTTGCCGGATCAGGAAACGTTCGGTAGACGTGCACCAACTCCCGAATTTGTGACGGGCTGACGCCGAGTTCCTGTGAGAGGTACTTTTGAGTTGCGCCTGCGGCCAGCATGGCGTCCAACAGTTGTCCTTTGACGAACCGGCTCTCCTGCTCCTGTTCGTCGATCTGATGATACGCCTGCACGAGTTCCTCTAGTTTCGGCTCCGGGGGCTGGACAGGATCAGGGGCTTTGTACGCGAGCCGGATGCGATCCGCTACCTCTTCCGGCTCCAGCCCTTCCCGGTCAGCCACGATACGGATCAGTTGGTTGCGGTCCAGATTCCCGTCATGCACCATTCGATGGTGCACACCGCAAAGCTGGATCAGATTCTCCCTCCTGTCCTCGCCCCCAGCCCCTCTCGTGCGGATATGATGCGGTTCACCTTCAGCTGGTTGATTGCAACGTTCTACGGTTGCCGGATCAACATACTCGCAACGATGGCCAGATGCTTCCCGGATGCTCTGGATCGCTCTCTTGGCACGCACCCGTCACTTCCCTCCCTGCGGGCCAGGTTGAACCGGAACCCAGCCTCGTCCTTCCAGCATTTTTCCACCGCTTTGCCCGATCAGTCCGCGAACAAGCCCGGCAGCATGAATCTCATAGATCAATTGTTCAAAACTGTGAATCGTTTCCCGCTCCCAACCCGATATCCAATCCACAAACCGACATTCTCTTGGCGTAAGCTTCCTGCCGAGCAATTCTTCCAGCTTCTCTACCATCTGCAACCTCCTTTCCGCCTTCTACAAACAGAAAAAGCACACGCCGCCAGACGTGTGCCCATCGATTACAATTTTTCCACAATCAGTTTCATACCCGTCTTGTTTTCCCCATCAAGTTGTACATCCGTGAAACCCGGAATGCATTTCAGGCTTTGAACGAATCGCTTTGCAATGGCAATGGCTTTGACGGATTGGTTCACCGCCCCGGCACCGACCGCAACCAGTTCGACCGATTCATGCTCTTCCAATGCGGCGATAAGCGCACCGGCCACGGCTTTCGGTTTGGATTTTGCCGAGACCTTGAACATCGAGCCGATTTTTTCTTTCGTCTGCGTGTTGGTCATGATTTTTTCCTCCTGTAAATGGTTTTGATGTTTGAGGAACCCCTCGCCCATTGGGAAATAAAAAAGCCTCTGCCGTTCAATCCGGCAAAGGCTGCTCATCCAATTGAAGAAGAAACTGCACGCCTCCTTTGACCAACCTGCCGTGAAAACCGGAGTCACGAACTTCTTCCAGCATTTCTCGGAGCATGATCTGTTTGCACACTGGACCGATCCGGCCATTGACGGGTCTCCCACAACGAATGCAACGATTTTTCTGTGGTTCCTTCTGCTTTTCCATACCACATCTCCTGCATGCGCATGCGTATGCGCTTGGCCACTCCCATATAGAGAGTGAGAATACACAAACCCTTTAAATCCCGAGAACCCTTAACCCACAAGGGATTTCGAAAACTAGGGTGGGACAATTTTGACCTACATTTAGGACAATTTTGTCCTACCCCCTTTCGACACGCCTCCCTTCAAGGATGTGAGATTTTTTTCACTTCTTTTTCTGGCGCACAAGCCGCGCGTATTCCGCGTGCGGTTCGTGCGCCAGTTTCCATGGCAGATCGACTTTGTTGCGCTTGATATGATCGTATTGAAGGACTTGCCGAGCCAACACGGCATTGACTCTATTCCGGTCGCCAGCATAAGCGATTTCCGGGTTGACATATAGCGGCCGTTCCGTGATCACGCGACCGTATTTTTTAATTTCTGAAGGATCAACCAGCTCATAGATGATCCCTTTTTCAATCATCGGACTGATAAGCCTTCGTACACTCCGGACTTCTCGCTTTAAAAGCGCTGCGATTTCTGTAATGGTGCAAAACCTGTTTTGAGCCGGATGGACGATGGCATTCGTTCCGAGTTCCAGAAGCGAAAGAAGATCAATCAGGAGTGCTTTCTCCGCACCAGTCATGTATTCGTGCCGGGTTAAACAAAAGAAGTTTTCGCTGATGAGTTGCGAAAACTTCGCATCATTTTTCGGGCGCTTGCGAATGAGCATGAAATTTCGCTCGTTTGCCCGCTGTTCAGCTTTTTCAACGCTCTCAAGCAGTCTGTCCGACCAGAATGGATCGCTTTGCCTGGCACGGATTTCTGCTGCCTGCAATCGTTGCCGGAGGGCGATCACCTTCTCCATCCCCATACCCCCTGCGTTTTCCCGGTATGAGCACCATAGGCCATTCCGGACATTCTTTCCGAAGTCTCAAGACTTCCTCGACCAGCCACAAGGGAATGTTTTCGGGATTACCCACCACCATGATTTCAGGATGGATGTATATCCCTTTCCGGATTTGCCCTTCAAACAAAATGGATTTTCTCAAAAGAGAACGCAGGAGATTGCGCGTTCGCTTTTCCGACTTTTTCAATTTCTTCGCGATCTCGCGCACCGATGTCATTTTTAATCGATTCCACGGCTCGGCCAGCATGATGAGCTCCATCAGAAAGCTGGTTTCTGCCAACGTGAGAAGCCTGTTCTCCGTGATGTATCGGATATTCTCGATGGCTATATTTGTGACTTGCGGCTCCTCATCCGTCGGCATACCGATGACGTTCATGCGTAACCCCTTCTTTCATTCGCGACAGAATCCGTTTCCCAAGCCGCGTATTCCGCTGTACCGCCTGATCATTTCGCACAGCAATCGCCAGCGCCTTTCTCGTGCCGATCATGACGCACGTCTTCTCCGCGCGTGTGATGCCAGTGTAGACCAGATTGCGCGCCAGCATGATATAATGGCTCGTCGAGATCGGCATAATGACGACAGGGGCTTGTCCGCCTTGCGACTTGTGGATCGTGATAGCGTATGCAAGGCCCAACTCTTTCAGTTCATCTTGCGTATACGTCACATCATGATCGCCAAACCGGCAGACCAGCACGTTTTCCTCGTCGTCATTCACGTCAATACGGATCACCACACCCATATCCCCGTTCATGACGCCTTTGTTATAGTCATTGACTGTCTGGATGATCCGGTCCCCGGCGCGAAACACTCGTTCCCCAATTACCCATTCCGCTTTCGACGGAGACGGCGGGTTAACGATCGCCTGTAACCGTTTATTCAGTTCCTGCGTGCCAATCGGCCCTTTTTTCATGGGGCTAAGCACCAGAATGTCCGATATATCGTACCCTTTTTCAAGAAAACGCAGAACGCTCCGCTCAACCAGCCGTGCGATGGCTTCCGGACGTTCCTGCTCCAAAAAGAAAAAATCGTCCCTTGCGTGATCAACGACGATTCCTTTCCCTTGATTGATACGATGGGCATTGACGACAATCTGGCTTTCCTGTGCTTGACGGAAAATCTCGGTTAATCGCACATGCGGCACACCGGCGGCGATCATGTCCGACAGCACGTTACCGGGACCGACAGCCGGCAGCTGATCGCTGTCACCGATCAAAACGACCTTTGTTCGCAAGCTGATTGCCCTAAACAGGTAATAAGCCAATTGCAAGTCTGTCATGGACCATTCATCGACGATGACAAGATCATACGGCAATGGCAAATGTTCGTCATAATCCGGTAACTTGCCAGGACGATATCCGATCATGCCGTGGATCGTGTCCGCCGGAAGACCGGTGACTTCGGCCAGTTTGCGGCTTGCCCGTCCGGTTGGTGCAGCCAGTCCAATCTGCGCTTCGGGACACGCTTTACGGAACAGTTCGATCATCGTCTGTACCGTGGTGGTCTTCCCTGTCCCTGGGCCGCCTGTCAAGATCATGATCTGACGCCGGAACAGTTCCCGGATCGCTTCCCGTTGTCCTTCGGCCAGAATGATCTGGTGCTCCGCCTGGTACCGGCGGATTTCACTCTCGATTATGGAAGGCATGGCTTCGCCACTCCGGCGCACCAGATACGCCAGCTTTTCCGCAAGTTTCGTTTCGTACACATGCAGATGCTCCGGGTAGACCACATCATCTTCCCATACAACCCGGTCATAAGCGGCCATTTCCTCCAGCTCTTGATGTACCGTGCTTTCTTCTACCGTTCCTCTGCGGCTCAGGAGCGCCGTAACGTTGGTCAAAAGCTCATGAACAGGTATAAAGCAATGCCCGCCGCCATAGCACGTTTCCGTCAGTACATGTTGGATTGCCGCGTCAATCCGATAGGGATTTGACGGGCTGATTCCCACTTTGGCAGCAATATCGTCCGCCGTGAGAAATCCGATCAGATCCAGTTCGGTGAGCTTGTACGGGTTCTTCCGCACAATCTCAACCGATTGGCTACCATACTGCTTGTACAGCTTTGCCACCATGTTCGCTGTCAGCCCATATGGCAGCAGCTCCATCATGATCTGCTGAATTTCAAAACTGCCTTTGACGCTCTCTACAATCTGCTCAGCCTGTTTTGCTCCGATGCCCTTGATTCCGATCAAACACGCTGAACCTTCCGTCATGATCCGATCCAGCGCCCGATTCCCCAAGTGACGGACGATCTCTTCTGCCCTCTTCTTCCCGCAGCCCTTCACGAACTTCGACGACAGGTAGGCGACGATCTGATCTGCCGTCTTCGGTATCGGACGTTCCCAATGCTGGACGGCAAATTGTTTGCCGTACCTCGCATGATTTTGCCATACACCCCGGACCGTTACGACTTCTCCCTTGTCCGCCCCATACAGGCTACCGACAATTTTGATTCGTTCGCCATTCCGAGTTTCAAGTATTGCGATAACAAAGTCGTCATTCCGGCAGAGAAAGTGTGTGATTCTTCCCGTAAACTCGATCAATTGAGCATCACCATCGACATAACCTTGATGAGTCTGGGCTTCGGGATGGGCTGTGGCATTCGGGATATGGTTTTTTCAAACACTTGCTTCGGTATATTCACAATATGTTTACCATTACGATAAAAAACGCCTAAACGGTCGAGGGTCTGCCTGTAGATTCGACGAATCTTTTCGATTCGCTTCAGTGTTTGTTCAGCGCGCCGCTTTTCGTGAACTGTCTGTGCATCGTTGAATGCGGCACAGGCTGCTACCATCTCATGTTCTTCCATAATCATCTCCGGAACCGTGACTTCGACCTGTTCATTTTGTATCTGCGGTTCAATGCGCTCGAACAGTTCCTGAAACGTCTCTGACCCAATGATCTGCCCGGCGTTTGCAAACAGTTTGAGAACGCCCGGCACACTTTTCACTAGGTGCCAGAGTTGATGCGGCAGATAGGCTGTGCGGTTTTCATCATCGACGGCATAGTTCATCTCGATGAATATGTACCCCGGAATGACCGGGCGTTCCGTATGCTTTCCGAGACGGCCGGTATCATCCAACATTTTGGCCGTGCGCTGTGTGAACGTGTGCACAGCTTTTACCCACTGTTGAGCGATCTCGTTGCGTTCAAAAGCCCATTCGATCAACTTCTTTACGGATTGTTCTCGCCCAGTCTTGACCTGTATTGCAAATGCCGCGCCCATTGAAGACAACCTCCATTGCATTAGTTGGCAATCTTTTTTTGTGCTTTCATTACATGCATTGCTTGTTGTTGCACCACCAATTTCCGGTTTATTTCCGACATAATTTGATGCACTTTTTCCCATGCTTTTGGGGAAAGACCGGGATTGTGCGGCGTATTAGCTTCAGGCATATGAATCGATCCTTTCAGGCTGTAGCGTTCCTAGATTCTAAGAATTTTTGTTGATAAAAAAAGTTCATATCGACATTCAATGCATGACAAATCGCAGCATAATCTTCAACATACATTTTTTGCCCCCGAAGAAGGCGGGATAGCTTTTTTTCGTTAATGCCTGAACGTTTAGCAACAAATCGGTTTGAGATACCATTTTCTTTGAGATATTTGCGGATTAGTTCACAAATCAATTCCATCAACTCCTCCGCTTCTAATTATCATAAAGTTCTTAGAAACAAGGAACTCTTGTTTATAAATATATTTCTTTGATTCTAAGAAGTCAATATGTATTCCTTGTTTTTAAGATTTTTTTCTGCGTATTTCAGAAAGTTGGTATAATACTTGGAGTGGTGATAATCGGAGCTCGGAGGTGTGAGAGTTGGGTACTCTCATTGGGGATCGCTTAAGAAAAGCAAGAGAAAGGAAGAATCTTACTCAGGTTCAAGTAAAGCATAGAACCGGTGTAAATAATAAAACCTTAAGTGGATATGAAAAAGGAGTATCCCAGCCAGATCTTGAGACTTTGAAAATATTGGCAAACCTTTACGAGGTGTCAGTTGATTGGTTGACTGGGAATACCGACGATCCTTCACCACACAGAAATAAAAATAACAGTGGGTATGAAACAATCACAAATCGACAATATGAGGCTTTTATCAGGGAAATCAGAGATAAATACCCGAACGTCAACATTGACGATCCGGAGATTCGCAGGAAGTTGATGTTGGCAATTGATCTTGTTCTAGACGACTATAAACAGAAACAATGAAATCATAAAATTCAATAACGTTCACACCTTCCATCCCTTCAATCTCATCCAATATTAGCTGTATGTACCTCATAACATCACCGTTCCAAATCGGTCTTCTAGTAGCATACTAGTAGACCAAAAGTGGTATTTTATGCTAGTACTATTTTACGAACATGTGTTCGTATTTTCAAGTTTGATATATCGACAATAATCTACATTTACTAGGCCCAGCAAACGAACAAACTGCCACGGGCATTTCTTTTATTCTATCAACCAAACGTACGTTCGGGAGGAATGACATGCGTACAGCAATTTATTTACGAGTAAGCACTGAAGATCAAGCCAAAGAAGGCTTTTCCATTGATGCTCAGCGCAGAAAACTTTTAGCCTACGCTGAATCACAAGATTGGGATGTGGTTAGTGTTCTGGTTGATGAGGGATATTCTGCAAAAGATCTAAATCGTCCAGCTATGCAAGAACTTCTTGAAAAAGTACGGAATAATGAGATTGACGTTGTATTGGTGTACAAACTGGATAGACTCACACGTTCTGTTAAAGACTTGTACCACCTTCTGGATGAATTTGCTCGTCATGATGTGGGATTTAGGTCATCTCAGGAGCAATTCGATACAACTACGACAATGGGCCGGGCTATGATAGGGATTCTTGGGATTTTTGCCCAATGGGAGCGCGAAACGATCGCAGAACGTGTTCGCCTCGGCATGGAGCAAAAAGTCCGTGAAGGAAAAAAACCTGGAGGGAAATATCCATATGGGTATGATCAAAATGGAAACTTAATCCCAGAAGAAGCATTAATCATTCGACGTGTTCGGGATATGTACATGAAGGAAAATCTTTCGTTTCTAAAGATTGCCGAGCGGCTAACTTTAGAAGGAATAAAGCGTCGTAATTTCGAATGGACTCGAAATACAGTGGCTCTTACACTGGAAAATCCGTTTTATGCTGGCATCATCCGATTTGGATCAAAAATGAAGAACGGCAAGTATCCTCAAAGAAAACGGGATTTGCGGGTCAGTTATATTGATGTTCCAGGCGAACATGAAGCAATTTGGACGCTTGAAGAGTACGAAGAACATCTTAGACTCATGCGGATGCGCAGCATCGGTAATAATTCGAGAAAGCTCGACTATCTTTTCAGTGGTCTGTTACGCTGTGGAAGATGTGGATCGACTATGTTTGGAAGACTAACGACTCAAAGAAGCAGAAAAAATGGTGAACTTGTGAGAACGCCATATTACTTTTGTGGAAAAAGAAAGGACAACAAGAACTGTGACATGCCAATGTTTCGTCAAAAGCATGTTGAACATTTGGTCATGAAGTATATTGAATCCATCCGACTTGATAAATCAAAGCTTGATTTAAAGCAAAATAATAACGATCTGGATAGAAGAATCCGTCAGCTTAATACCGATCTTAACCGACTTCGTGAACGACGTAAGAAATGGCAGTATATGTTTGTGAACGAAATGATTTCAGAATTTGAACTGCGGCAGCACTTGGAAGTTGAGAAGGCACAGGAGGAAAAACTAATTTCTGAACTTCAAGAATTGGAAAATCAGCGAAAAGAAGAATTTATTTATCCAACCCGTTTACTAGAGATTGTGGATGTATGGGATAGCATAGACAATCAACAGAAGAGAGAACTTATTTGGACTATCTTTAACGAGATCACCCTGTTTACTGACGAAAAAAACGTTAAAGGAGTAAAAAACAAATTCTTTCCTGCTTGGATTGAAGTAAAATATAACTGAACGCAATGCAAGTAATATGTAAAAATGCTAGAGTGAAAAGCTGGGCAGAGCCCAGCTCCTCCTCATCAAACCGTACGTGAGGTTTTTCCTCATACGGCTTTCCGATGTTTGTCATTCATGGGCATGCAGATTACAAGAGCGTTTTTAGTCCATAAAGTTTGGAGAATGAATTCACTTCATTCAGCATACTCCACCAGCGGCGACGCTGATGCTTCATCTGACAAAAGTCCAAAACGAATAGGAGTAAACGATCAATAAGTTGAATGTCATTTTGTATTATATGGTGACCCGTCATGCCCGGTATTCATCGCCTGGAGCATGTCCAGCGCTTCGCCGCCGCGCACCTCGCCGACGATGATCCGGTCGGGACGCATCCGGAGCGAAGCCTTCACCAGCGAGCGGATCGGGATCTCGCCTTTCCCCTCCGGGTTGGCGTTGCGCGTCTCGAGCGAGACGAGGTTCGGAATGCCGGCGATCTGCAATTCCGCCGAATCCTCGATCGTGACGATCCGCTCGTCCGGCGGGATGCAGTGGGCGAGGGCGTTCAGAAACGTCGTCTTGCCCGTCCCGGTGCCGCCGCAGATGAACACGTTGTATTTCGCCCGGACCAGCCGGGACAGCCAGTCCGCCGCCTCCTCCGTCAGCGAGCCGCGGGCGATGAGATCGTCCAGCGTCATCGGCCGCTCCGGAAACTTGCGGATCGTCACCGTCGGCCCGTTCAGCGACACCGGCGGCAGCACCACGTGCACCCGCGACCCGTCCGCAAGCCGGGCGTCGACGATCGGATTCGTCTCGTTCACCGCTCGGTTGACGCTGCCGACGATCGTCCGGATCAGCTCTTCCAGCCGCTCGCGGCTCTCGAACGCCCCCGGATATCGCGAAATGCGGCCGTTCCGTTCGATGAAGATGTTCTCGTGCCCGTTGATCATGATTTCCGTGACGGTCGGATCGTCCATGAGCGGCTGCAGCAGGTCGAGGCCGCGGAAGGCGTGGAACAGCCGTCTGACCGCCTGGTGCTTGTCCGCGGCCGTAAGCGGCTTGTCCCGGGCCCACTCGAAGACGACCTCTTCGATGACGCGCGTCAGGCGCTCGTCGCTCAGTTCCTCATGCAAATCAATCCTGCTTCTGACCCGCTCCCGCAGCAGCAGCGCCTCGCGCTCCCCGATCACCCGGCATCCCTCCTTCCGGCTCCCAGCCCGCGGCGCCGAGCAGACCCAGGCACGCGCCCATGAGGGCGGGCGACCTCGCCGCTTCTTCCGGCCGGCCTTCGCCATGCAGCTGGGGCACATCCGGAATCCGCGCGGCAAAGCGCAGACCCGCCGGCGGACGGCGCGCGCCCGCCCGGCCCTCGCGGACCGCGACAAATCGGATGCGCGGCTCGACCTCCGCGAATCGGTCCGGATGGCGGCGACGGAAATACCCGAGCGCCGAATCGGCCTTTGACAGGCCTGCCCCGTGATCCGGCACGAGCCAGAAGATCGCGGCGGAGCGGACGAAGACTTCGAGATGCGCATCGGTCGGCGCGGAGCCGAGATCGACGACGACCGCGCCGTAATCCCGGCAGGCCGCCGCGGTCCGGATCAGCCTGCCTGCGGCATCGGCGCTCAGGGCCAGCTTCTCCTCCGGCGGACAGCCGCCGGGAAAACGATCAATGCCCAGCATGGCGTCATGCTTCCGCAGCCGCTCGAACACGACCGGCGCATCCGCCGGACGCGCCTGCAGCGTGTACAGCATCTCCGGCAGCCCTCGCCCCGCTTCCCCCTTGCCGTCAAGCACGCCGCCGAACGGGTCCAGATCGAGATAGAACGCGCCCGCGCCCGATCGGGCCGCAAGATGCGCCATGCAGAGCGCCGTCGTCGTCACGCCGCTGCCGCCGGACGGCGAATAGACGGACACCACCAACGGCCCGCTTCCCGCGCCGCTGTCCGCTGCCCGCGGCATCCCGTGCTCGGCGCGAATCGCCGCCAGTTGCCGGATGAGGCCCGGCATCGGCTGGAACTGCGGCACTTCGGGCAGGCCGGCGCCGGGTCCGGCTTCGCCGCTTCGCCTGACGAGCAGCGCGACCGGCACGCCCGGCCTGAGCCCGGCCGCCGCTTCCGCGAACTCCGGCGCGACCAGCAGAAGATCCGCGGGATAACCCGCTTTCAGGTATTGCTCCAGCGCCTCTTCCGTCGTGAAGCCCGTCACCCGCCAATCGCGTCCGTACGGCGACAGCCTGACATATTCGGCCAGACGGCGCACATATTCCGCTTCCCGCGCCGCGACGCACAGATAGATCGGCACCATCCCTTCGCTTCACACCTCCGCCGACGAAAAAAACACCGCCCGCGCGGACAACATCATCGTTGTCCATACGCGAACGGTGCTTCCGTTCGTACGTTCAATATGGGGATGCAGTATAAAATTACATCATTGTTCCCGGGTTGTCAATCTTCTCCAGCCAATATTGGCGTCACACTCCGACGGCGGCCTATTTCAGTCCGTATTCATCAGGATGCGCAAAGATACGACTGTAGTCCAGCGTGGTCAACCATTCAAAGGAATTGGCTTCCTCATCGTACTTGAAAATGACCAACTGTTCCTTGCCGGAATTCGTCCCTTTGTCCATGATGCCAATAATATTGGGGGCCAATTGCACAAATCGATCGTTGCTTTCAACGCTCACCATGGGCACCGGAACACTGATGTGAGAATCATTCGATTTCACGGCGATCAGGATCAGGCAAACCAGGATACCCGACAGCACAACCTTGGTGAATCTGTCCTGCATCGAAACCACTCCTTCCCCGCAACAGTTTATGCCGATCCGGAACGCATCCGCAGCTTCCGGAAAGCGTGATACAGCCCGCCGAGCATGTCGAACCCCGCCGCGATCTCGTCCGCCAGTTTCGGCGAGAACAGCAACTCGTCGATCTCCCGGTTGCAGGAAAGGTAGATGTTCTTGCGCTGGTACCATTCCAGGACGGATTCGGGCTTGTCCGGATCGAGCACGCGCTTGTAACATTCGCCTTCGATGACGAACGTCTTCTGCCGCCCGTAGAACGCCGTCGTCCGCGCGAAATCCTCCGGTTCCTCGTCGATCCATTCGCGCAGCTTGTCCATCGTGTCCTTCGATGCGGAGTAAAACCCCATCCCGTACCGGTAGCCGTCCGTCCGCAGCTCGAAGAAGAACGCCGGGCCGTCCGTCCAATTCTCCGAACGGCGCTTGAACGTGATCCACATCGCGTCCCGGTACAGCGATTTGTCCCTCGAGAAGCGCGTGTCGCGGTGGATGCGGGAGATCGTTTTGCCCACGGCGGGCCGCGTCTCCAGTTCCGGATCGATCTCCAGCATCGTGCCGCTCAGGTCGGCGACGAGGTCGCGCATCGGCTCCAGCAGCTCCCGCTCGTAGACCGGCCGGTTCCGCTCGAACCACTCCTTCGAATTGTGTTCCCGCACATCGCGCAGGAATCGGATCGTCTGTTCGCCAAAGCCGCGAAACGCTCCCATGATTCATCCCCCCTGGCTCTGTCAGGCCGTAATGCCGTATTCGGCTTCCAGACTGCTGTCCGACGGTCTGTGCAGGCGTGAAGCCGCCAACCACGCCACCATCAGCGTGACCCCCGCCGCCGCGACGAAAAGCGTCGGCCGCAGTCCGAAATACTCCGCAATCGTTCCGCCGAGAATCGCCCCGATCGGCGCCAGGCCGCCGAGGAACAATTTCGAAGCGGCGCTGATGCGTCCGAGCAGCCGGTCCGGCGTTACCCGCTGAACGATCGTCACCGCCATGATGTTCGCGGCCGCGCCGCCGAAAAAGGCGATCAGCGCCGCGCCGACGACCATCGCGGCCTGCAGCGCCCGGGGACCGCCGGCGAGCGGCACCAGCCAGGCGCCGACCGCAAACAGCGCTTCGGCGAAGACGACGACCATCCCCGGCGTCATGCGGGCCGACAGTCTTCCCGCCAGAAATACGGCCGTGACGGCTCCGAGCGCCCCGACCGAAAGAATGAGGCCGGTATGGAACGACGTGAAGCCGAGATGGCCCTTCAGATAAGGATAATACGCCGCGAGAAACGCGCTGAAGAACAGGTTGATGCAGCCCATCGCCAGCGTCAGCGGCCGAAGGATGGCATGTCCGAGCAGAAGCCGGAGCCCGCCGGTCATGTCCTTAAGCTGCGCGGACAGATTGGTCCGCGCGTCCGGCGCCGTCTCCCGGAAACGGATGCGCGCGAGGGCGACGGCCGAAGCGAGGAACGTCAGTCCGTTCACGATCATGGCGAGCGGAGCGGCGATCAGGTTGACGAGAAATCCCGCCGCGCCGGGACCGGAGATCTGAGACAGCGACTGGCTGAACTGCAGCGCGCTGTTGGCGCCGACCAGCCGATCCTTGCCGACGAAGCCGGGCAGGAACGCCTGATAGGCCGTCTCGAACATGACCGACAGCACGCCGATGCCCAGCGCGATCATATACAGATGTTGAATGCCCAGCGAATCGAGCAGATACAGGATCGGGATCAGGCCGATGAGCGCCGCGCGGAAGAAATCGGACACGATCATGAGCCGCAGCCGGCGGACCCGGTCCACCAGCACCCCGATGAACAGCGAGAACAGCAGGAACGGAATGCCGCCCATCGCCTGGAGCAATCCGAGCTGGACAGGCGTGACTTCCAGATAGTAAGTCGCCATGAGCGGCAGGGCGAACGCCGCGATGTTGGAGCCGAAAACGGAGAACGTCTGGCCGACCCAATATCTCGCGAATTCCGCGTCTTTCAGCACCGATCCGAGCCGCAATGAAATCCTCCGCCCTTGATACGAACGTATGATCGCAATTGTCTACACTATAGCGGATTCCAGCATTTTCATCAAGCCCTTCCGGAAAATTCCGCAATGCAAAGCGCCGCCCATGCGGACACCCGATCCCGTCGATCCGCACAGACGGCGCTTCCTCCCGGCATGGACCTGCGCCGGGCCATCCGCCAACGCCTCACACGATCGCTACACGAGCCAGCCGCGCAGCACGATGACCAGCAGAATGAACAGAACGAGAATCACGCCCGTGCTCGTGAACAGTCCGTAGCCGACGCCGCAACCTGCAGGATAACCCATTCGCAAGCACCTCCTTCCGGTCGGACTGCGTTATCCTATGCACCCGTCCCTCCGCGCTATTGGGCGAAAAGACAAAATGGGCAAACGCTTTGCGCGCTTGCCCGGATGACGTAACGCGATTACCCGGCCGTCACCACCAGAACCCGCCGCCCCAGGGACCGCCAAACGGACCAAAGCCGCCGCCGAAGGGCCCGCCAAAGCCGCCGTAGAACGGTCCGCCGAACCCGTACGGCGACTCGCCGATCGCCAGCAGGTCGAACAGCACGAGCGGCAGCAGCCCCTTCACCTGCGCCTTGCCGCGCGGCTGTTCCAGCACCAGCCGGTTGCCGCGGATGCCGACCAGCTTGCCCGAGACGACAGAACCGTCCTTCTTCAGCGCGTAGATCTTCTTGCCGACCAGTTTTTTCGCCTGCGCTCTCGTTACTGCCATCCGAAATCACGCCTCCTTCCGCATGTCGCGGCCCTGGCCTCGAACCGCATCCATGGCCGCGCATACCATACCGTATGTTGAAGGGGTCGGGCCCGAATGGACAACGGTGTACAAGCATGCAAAAATATACGGCAGCCCGAAGGCTGCCGCATATCGCATATTCAAACCGTTCAGCCGAAGAACAGGCCGATCTCCCGCTCCGCGCTGGCCGGCGAATCCGAGCCGTGGACGATGTTGCTGTCCACGGTCAGGCCGAAGTCGCCGCGGATCGTGCCGGGCGCGGCTTCGGCCGGGTTGGTGCTGCCGATGACGCGCCGCGCGACCGCGACCGAATCGGGACCTTCCCACACGCTCGCGAAGACGGGTCCCGAGGTGATGAAGTCGACGAGTTCGCCGAAAAATTTTTTGTCCCGGTGCTCCCTGTAGTGCTCCTCCGCGAGTTCCCTCGGTATCGTGAGCACCCTCGCTTCCTTGAGCGTCAGTCCCTTGCGCTCCAGACGGCTGACGATCTCGCCGACGAGCCCTCTCCTGAAGCCGTCCGGCTTCACCATGACGAATGTCCTTTCCATGCTGTCTTCTCCCTTCGCGTATGAGGTCATTCCGCCGCGGAACGGCCCGCCGGCCTTCCGGTCAGCGGAGCAGCGGCTTGTTCTCGAGCATGTGCAGCGACCGGATGAACCGGATCGTCCGCGTCTTCCCGCGCATCACCATTGAATGCGTCTCGGCGCGCCCGCCTTCGAGATACCGGACGCCGCCGAGGAATTCGCCCGGCGTTACGCCCGTCGCGGCAAAAATGACATCCCCGTCGCCCACCATGTCGTTCATCCCGAGAATCCGGCGCGGATCGTCCAGACCCATCGCGACGCAGCGCTCGTATTGCGCGTCGTCTTCGATCATCAGTCTGCCCTGCAGCTCGCCGCCGAGGCACTTGATCGCGGCCGCGGCGAGCACGCCTTCCGGCGCGCCGCCGGAGCCGATGTACAGGTCGATGCCGGTCTCGGGAAAACAGGGCGCCATCGCGCCGGCAACATCGCCGTCGGACAGGAACTTGATCCGGACGCCGACGTCCCGGAGTTCCCGGACGAGCGCTTCGTGCCGCGGGCGGTCGAGCATCATGACGGTCAGATCCGACAGCGGCTTGCCCAGCGCGAGCGCCGCCTTCTCCACCGTCGTGCGCGCCGGATCCCGCAGGCTGAGCTTGCCGGCGAGCGCGGGTCCGACCGCGAGCTTCTCCATGTACATGTCCGGCGCGTGCAGCAGCTGCCCTTTCGGCGCCACCGCCAGGACGGACATGGCGTTGTTCAGCCCCTTCGCGACGATTTCCGTGCCTTCGAGCGGATCGACCGCGATGTCGACCTCCGGCCCGGTGCCGTCGCCGAGCTTCTCGCCGATATAGAGCATCGGCGCCTCGTCCATCTCGCCCTCGCCGATGACGACGACGCCCCGGATCGAGACGGAGTCGAACATGCGCCGCATCGCTTCCGTCGCCGCGCCGTCCGCCGCGTTCTTTTCGCCCCGGCCCATCCACGGCGCGGCGGACAGCGCCGCGAGCTCGGTCACGCGAACCAGTTCCAGCGCGAGTTCCCTTTCCATGTCCTTCCTCCTAACGGTTTTGCCGTTTTTCCTGCGCTTCATGCATCATCCTCACAATGATTGCCGCCGCCTCTTCGATCGAGCGGTTGGTGACGTCGATGACGGGGCAGTCGAGCGCCACCATGATCGACCGGGCGTAGTCGAGCTCTTCGCGAATCCGTTCGATCGAAACATAGGACACACCGCCAGGCAGACCCAGTTCGCGCAGCCGCTCGCCGCGGATGCCGGCCAGCCGCTCCGGCTCCATCGTGAGGCCGACGATCAGCGCGCCGGCCGGGTTCTCGAGCAGCTCCGCGGGCGGCTTGACCTCCGGCACGAGCGGCAGGTTCGCCGTCCGGATGCCCTTGTGCGCCAGGAAGACGCTGAGCGGCGTCTTCGAAGTGCGCGACACGCCGATCAGGATGACCTCGGCCTGGAGCAGGCCGCTCAAATCCTTGCCGTCGTCGAATTTGATCGCGAACTCCACCGCCTCGATCCGCCTGAAGTAGTCCTCGTCCAGCTTGTGGAGCAGTCCCGGTTCGCTCCGGGGCGATCCGTTGAACGTGTCGATGTACGCCTGCATCATCGGCCCGAGCACATCCACCGCGCGGACGCCGCGCCGGCCCGCCTCCTCGAACATCATCTCGTGCAGTTCGGGCTGCACGAGCGTGAAGGCGATGAAACCGCCCGTCCTGGCCGCTTCATCCACGATGCGGACGACCTCTTCCTCGTCCTTGATCGGAGCGTAACGCTTGAGCCGCACGCTGCGGTCGTCGAACTGGCGCGCGGCCGCCTTCGCCACCGCTTCCGCCGTCTCGCCGACGCCGTCCGAGCATATGTAGATGATCCTGGGTTTCTTCTCGTTCTCCGTGTCCGTCACCAACTTCTGCCTCCTTCGTGCGGCGCCGGTTGCTGCAATTTTCCGGCAAGCAGTTCGGCCATATGCCGGATCGTCACGCGACCGGCGGCCTCGGGCACCCCGTTCCGCTCGCGGATCACCGGCAGGCAGTCGAGATCATGGGCAAACATCAGGCGCAGCGCTTCGGCCGCGTCGTCCTCCGGCGAGACGGTCACAACGTTCGGCACCCGCGTCATGACGAGGCTGACCGGAAGCGAGCCGCCGGCCCCGCCGACCGTCACCTTGAGCAGGTCCTTGGCCGTCACGATGCCCGTGAAGCGCTGCTCGCGGTCGACGACAATCAATTCCTCGACGTTCTCGGTGAACAGCGTGACGACGGCGTCGTGAACCGAGCTTTGTTCGCTGACAACGACCGGCACGGACTGGATATCCTTCACCTTGTATCCGGCCAAGCCCCGCGAGGCGGACCGGACGGTGCGGGCCGGACCCGGGAAATAGCCGACCTTCGGCTTCGCGTCGATCAGGCCGAGCATGACGAGCAGCGCCAGGTCGGAGCGCAGCGTCGGCCGGCTGACGCCGAGCATGCCGGCGAGCTGCTCGCCCGTGATCGGCGCGTGCGTTTCCACGAGCCGCACGATTTCCGATTGTCTCGCAGTCAGTTCGATGGTCAACACAACCTTTTTAGAACATGATAATTCCGGCAATTAGAATATCATAATATAAAATATGACACAATATTTGTTCCGCCACCCGTCGCATGCCTCCGACTCTTGTCATACGCCGCGCTCTCCGCTTTCCGTCGTCCGCCACCGACTCTTGTCATACGCCGCGCTCTCCGCTTTCCGTCGTCCGCCCCCGACTCTTGTCATGCGCCGCGCAGTTTGCTAGGATGGGAACTGGTGAAGCACACCGCTCAGACCCGACAACGGGATGGGCGGTGTTTTCTTTTTTTATCCGAGCGGAGGTGTGCGGAATGGCATCCCTGTACGAAGAATGGCTGGAACGTCATCTGGCGGCGCGGAAGGGGGAACGACGCCGCAGGCTCGCGGAGGGGCACGGCCATGCGGAGCGACTGTTCGCCGAGACGATCTGGCTGCCCGTGGTCGGGAACTTCGCGCATCTGCATCCGGAATACGAGATCGCGGACGAACGGGGCAGACCGCTGTTCATCGACTTCGCGTTCACGCCGCCCGCGCTGCGAGCCGCGATCGAGGTGGACGGGTACGGCCCGCATCATCGCGATCTCGACCGGAGGCAGTTCGCCGAGCAGCTCAATCGGCAGAATTACCTCGTCATCCAGGGCTGGAAAGTGCTGCGCTTCTCCTATGACGACATCTGCGGGCGGCCGCAATTGTGCCGGACGATCATCCAGCGGCTGCTTGGCCTTTGCTACGGCTCGGACGACGATCCGCTCACAGTTCATCAGCGGGAATTGCTCCGCCGCGCGATGCGGCTGGGCCGGCCGTTCACGCCGGACGACGCCTCGGAGTGGACGGGCCTGTCCAAGCGCACCGTCTGCCCGATTCTGCGCGAGCTCCGGGCGCAAGGGTATCTGGAGCCCGCGTCCGGTCTCGTGCGGATCCGCCGCTATAAGCTGACGCCCAAGGCGACGCGGCTCGGCTTGATGTGAGGAAGGCGGGCCGTGTTGTCCGACGTCCGTCGGGCAGGCCGCCGGTCGCCGACGCGCTGTCCCTCCCGTGTCGCCGGTTCGGCTGCCTGTTGCCGACGCGTTGTCCCTCCCGCTTCGCCGGGCAGGCCGCCGGTCGCCAAGGCGCTTTCTCTTCCGTGTCGCCGGTTCGGCTGCCTGTTGCCGACGCGTTGTCCCTCCCGTGTCACCGGGCAGGCCGCCGGTCGCCGACGCGCTGTCCCTCCAGTGTCGCCGGTTCGGCTGCCTGTTGCCGACGCGCTGTCTCTCCCGTGTCGCCGGTTCGGCCGCCTGTTGCCGACGCGTTGTCTCTCCCGTGTCGCCGGTTCGGCCGCCGGTTGCAGACGCGCTTTCTCTTCCGTGTCGCCGGGCAGGCCGCCGGTCGCCGACGCGCTGTCCCTCCCGTGTCGCCGGTTCGGCTGCCTGTTGCCGACGCGTTGTCCCTCCCGTGTCACCGGGCCGGCCTCCCGATAGCGGAAGATTTTTCTTCTATTTTGCGAAAAACGGCCTTTTCAAATGAAATAGAAGAAATTTCTTCTTTTATTCTCCCGAAATCCGGACGAAATCCCCGGATTCAAAAAAAATAAGCGAAGCTGCTTCCGCTATTTCGACGCCAAGGCCCGTTTTCGACAAAATAACGGAAGTTGCTTCGCTTAATTGCGGTCATGGTCGCTCACGACTTGCAATCCTGGTCGATCAAGGCTTGCAATCGCGGTCGACCGCGGCTTGCAGTCGCACCCGATCCCGATCACGGCATACAATCGCGGTCGGCCACGGCTTGCGCTTGCACCCGATCACGGCTGGCGCTCGCACCCGATCCCGATCACGGCATACAATCGCGGTCGGCCGCCGCTTGCGCTTGCACCCGATCACGGCTGGCGCTCGCACCCGATCCCGCTCACGGCATACAATCGCGGTCGGCCACGGCTTGCGCTTGCACCCGCTCACGGCTTGCGCTCTCACCCGCTCACGGCGCCAGCGCCAGGAACGTGTCGACGTCCTTCAGCGGCACGGCCGCCGCTTCGCGCCAGAAGGCGATATCGTCGAGCCGCGCGCCGAGGTGCTTCCACGCCAGATCCTCGACAGTCATGCTGCCGGTGTCGCGGAGCAGCGCGGCGTACCGGTCCGCGAACGCCGGCCCCTCCGCCATCGCCCGCGCGTAGATGCCACTGCTGAACAGATACCCGAACGTGTACGGGAAGTTGTAGAACGGCACATCCGTCAGATAGAAGTGCAGCTTCGACGCCCAGAAATGCGGGTGCCAGACCCCGAGCGCGTCGCCGTACGCCTCCCGCTGCGCCTCCTCCATCAGGACGCACAGATCATCCGCGGATAGCAGGCCGTCCCGGCGCCGCTCATAGAACCGCGTCTCGAAAAGGAACCGCGCGCGGATGTTCATGAAGAACGCGACCGCCCGCTGCAGCTGGTCGTCAAGCAGCGCCAGCTTCTCGGCGGGATCGCTCGCCGCCCGCACCGCCGAATCCGATACGATCCATTCGGCGAACGTCGACGCCGTCTCGGCGACGTTCATCGCGTACTCCTGCGCGAACGCCGGCAAATCGTTCATCACATGCTGGTGGTACGCATGGCCGAGCTCGTGCGCGAGTGTCGAGACGTTCGACGCCGTGCCCGAATAGGTCATGAAAATGCGCGTCTCGCCGGCGACCGGGAAAGACGTGCAAAATCCGCCGGGCCGCTTGCCGGCGCGATCTTCCGCCTCGATCCAGCGGCCGCGGAACGCCCGCTCCGCCAGCCCGGCCATGTCCGGGCTGAACTGCCGGAACCGGTCGACGATGAACGCGGCCGCTTCGTCGTACGGCACGGTTCGCGCGGCCGAGCCGATCGGCGCGTCGACGTCGTGCCAGTCGAGCCGCTCCAGCCCGAGCAGCTCCGCCTTCCGCCGCAGATACTTCAGCAGCGCCGGCCGGCTCTCGTCGACCGCGGCCCACATCGCCTCGAGCGTCTCGGGCCGCATCCGGTTCATGTCGAGCGGCTCCTTCAGCACGCTGCCCCAGCCGCGCCGGCCGTACAGCTTGAGCCGGAAGCCCGCGATCCGGTTCAGCGCTTCGGCGCACAGGTCGACCTGCCGCCCCCATTCCGCTTCCCAGCTCTCGAACGCCGCCCGGCGGACTTCCCGATTCCCGTGATTCAGCAGATTCTGCATCTGCCCCGCCGACCACGTCTTCACTTCTCCCGTCTCATCCGCCGCCCGAAAAATCGTCCGCCCGACGATCGTATTGTACAGCTCGCCCCAACCATGGTAGCCGTTCACCGCCAGATCGCCCGCGAGCGCTTCCTGCTCGGGAGGCAGCTTCTCCTTCGCCCGCTCCCGCCGCTCGGCCGCATAGAAAGCCGCCGCGCCGGGGCCGCCTTCGGACGCCAGCCACCCGTTCCACGTCTCGTTATCCGCTTCGCCCAACACGCGGTCGTAAAGCGTCAGCGCCGCCTGCCAGGCCGCGGCCAGATTCTTCACCCGGTCATCCAGCGCGGCCGCCCTCCGGTCGGCGACATCGGCCGCCGTCAGACAGGCCGTGAACGATTCCGCTTCCCTGAGGCGCGCCAGAATCGATTGCGCGGCCTCCGTCAACCGTCCGAGCAGATCGGCGGTCGCCGGGCCGCCATCCATCGCGCCGCGCAGCGCGCGTTCGAAAGCTTCGATGTCCCGCGCGAGCCCGTCCAGTTCCCGAGCGAACGCCTCCGATCCGGATCCGCCGGGGTAAATATTCTCCAGACTCCACGTCATCTCGAGCCGATCCATGTTCGTCGCCATGCTCCTTTCCCCGTCCGCGCATTGATTTGCCGCCGCGGACGTTGTAGCATAGCCTTAATTATACCATCGCGAGGAGGACGCACAATGCCCGGACCATTGCCCATCTCTCCCGACACCGCGCTCAAGCTGTCCAAATACCTCGGCGTGCCGATCGAGCATCTGATGCACATGCCGCGCCACATCCTGCTGCAAAAGCTGGCCGAAATGGCTGCGAAGGAAGAGACGCAAAACCGGACGAATGACCCGGAACAGGCGAGCGGCAAGACGGGAACGCCGGCGGACGGGCCTTCAAACGGACGAAACGCCGCGGAATCCGAAAATCCGGGAAAGGCCGATCCGTCATGATTCCGTTCGAGCGCGCCTGGCCATACGAACGGATCATGGGCGACCTCTACGTGCACGAGTGTCCGTTCTGCGGCGCCGGCAGCGTCATCCTGCCGATCCGCCCGGACGAGCTGGACGACATCCGCACGGGACGCCGGAGGCTTCTCGTGTTCCCCTGCTGCCGGAACAAGGTGACCGTCGTCGACGCCGACGCGGACTACCTGCTGACCGACACCGTGCTGCGCGGAAAATAACCTGTCACAACACGCAAAAAAGTCTTGAGCGTGACGCGACGTAACGGTTTATATTGGGAATACCCGGGAATAAGCTGGCGACACGGGAAGGAGATGAACATGCCGCATGAGTGGAAAACGGGGGAACTGGCGAAACTCACCGGTTTGACCATCCGCACGCTGCGCTATTACGACCAGATCGGTTTGTTTTCGCCTTCCGGACGCACCGAAGCCGGGTATCGGCTGTATACCGAATCCGATCTCGCCCGGCTTCAGCAGATTTTGTCGTTGAAAGAATTGGGGCTGTCTCTCGAGCAGATCCGATCTGTTCTGGACGAGAACGCGATCAGTCTGCACGAGATCGTCTCCATGCAAATGGACCGGCTTCGCGAGAGCATCCGCAGCCAGCAGAAACTGCTGTTTGAGCTGGAGCGGGCGGCCGCCCATCTGCGGGATAACCGGGCTCCGACGGTCGAGCACTTCGTCCGGCTCATGCAAATGATGCGGAAGCGGCACGAGCGGTATTTCGCCGAGCGCCAGGCCGTCTGGAACGCGCATCTGGACAGGCTGGGCGCCTACCTCAAGAGCCGGTTCGGGAGAATCTGAACAAGGGGGCCATTCGTACCATGAAAAAACCATCCGCCAGAACCGCCGCCTTCGTGATCGAGCGGCACTATACGGCATCGCCGGATCAGGTCTTTTCCGCGTGGTCGGATCCCGAAGCGAAGTCGAAGTGGTTTTCCGGTGCGGATACATTCGATTTTCGCGTCGGCGGGCACGAGATCAATCGCGGTCGGCCGCCCGGCGACCCGGACGGGCCGTTGTTCACGTTTGACGCCTGCTATCAGGATATCGTGCCGAACGCCCGCATCGTCTACACCTACACCATGGACATGGACGACACCCGCATTTCCGTGTCCGTGACGACGGTGGAATTCGAACCGGTGGACGGGGGAACGAAGCTGATCTATACCGAACAGGGCGTATTCCTGGACGGCCTCGACACCCCCGAAATACGCGAGCACGGCACGAAGGAATTGCTGGACAAGCTCGGCGAGTTTCTCGGCGGGGCATGAATCGGACAGGACAAGCGGTGCAGCCGAAGGCCGGAATGCGCGCCTGGCTCGGATTCGGCGCATTGGCGCTGCCGGCATTGCTCGTCTCGGTCGACGTGTCCGTCATGATTCTCGCCCTGCCGCATATCGGGACCGATCTTGACGCGAACTCCGTGGAGCAGCTCTGGATCATGGACATCTACGGCTTCATGCTTTCCGGATTTCTGATCACGATGGGCGCATGGGGCGATCGCATCGGCCGGCGAAAACTGCTGATGCTCGGAAGCGCCGGTTTCTGCGCGGCTTCGCTCGCCGCCGCATTCGCCCGGAGCCCGGAGATGCTGATCGCCTCCCGCGCGCTCATGGGGATCTCCGGCGCGACCGTGGCGCCTTCTTCCATGGCCTTGATCCGCAACATGTTCCACGATCACAAGGAGCGTTCGCTGGCCTTCGGCATCTGGATGGCGTGCACGATGGGCGGCATGGCGCTGGGACCCGTCGCGGGCGGACTCTTGCTCGAACATTTCGGTTGGAGCGCCATCTTTCTGATGGGCGTGCCGATCATGGCGCTGCTGCTGATCACCGCTCCCGTCCTGCTGCCGGAATTCAGGGCGCCCGATACCGCGAGGCCGGATTCCGCCAGCATCGTCCTGTCGCTGACCGCCATCCTGTCCGCCATCTACGGGCTCAAGGAGCTTGCCGCGGGCGGATCGCATCCTGTCCCATTCCTCGCCGCACTGGCCGGCGCGTTTCTCGCCGCGATCTTCCTGCACAGACAGCGCCGATTGCGCGATCCGCTCGTCGACCTGCGCCTGTTCCATAACGCCTCGTTCAGCACCGCGCTCGGCGGCATGTTCGGCATTACCCTGACAGGGGCGATCATGCTCTCCATCGCGCAGTATCTTCAACTCGTGCAAGGGTTCTCGCCATTCCGGGCGGCATTGTGGATGCTTCCGTCCGTCATCGCGTCCATGGCGGGCATGCTGCTCTCGCCGCTCATCGCGCGCCGCCTTCGCCCGGCGTACCTGATCGCGGGCGGATTGATCATATCGGGGGCGGGATGCCTGATGCTGCTCGAAGCCGGGGTGGAGACGGGATTTGCCGCATTGGTGGCGGGATATGTTTTGTTCAATCTGGGGACATCCCCGCTGGTGAGCCTGTCCGGCGATCTGGCGGTCGGTTCGGCTCCGCGGGACCGGGCGGGCGCGGCCGCGGCCATGCTGCAGACGAGCGGCGAATTCGCCTTCGCCCTCGGGATCGCCGTCTTGGGCAGCCTCGGTTCATTCGCCTATCGCAGAAGCGTCGCCGCGTCCGTTCCGGCCGACCAACCGGATTCCGGCATCCTGCTGGCCGCGGACAATCCGGCCGGCTTCATCTCCGAAGCGGAGAACCGATCCGGCGGCGTCAGTCTCGATCTGATGGACGTTGCGTACCGCGCCTTCGCCTCCGGCATGCATGCGGTCGCCTTGGCGAGCGGCGTCATCCTGTTCGGCGTCGCCCTGCTGATCGCCATGAAACTCCGTCGCCTTCCGCCCGTCGGGACGGCCGGTCCGGATGGGGCGGGCCATCCGTGATCCTTCCATGAAGAAAAGCCGATCGTTCAGCGCGCGCGGATCCGATCGGCTTGACTTGTCCACTGAACCGGTCTACAGCAACTCCACCTCGTCCGGCATCTCCATCTTCTTCTCCATCATCTCTTCGCGCAGGCGGTGCCAGGCTTCCCTCGAAGCCTTGATCATGCCGGCGTCCATGATGCGCTTGTCGTTGACGACGCGGGCGAACCATTTCACCGCTTCATAGGGTTCGTTCAGCCTGCGGTGCAGCTCGCCGATCAGATACATGAGGCGGGCGTTGTTGATCTTCGCGCCCTCCCGTTCGTACACGTGGATGTATTCTTCCAGCGCGTAGCGAAGGAACCGCAATTCCTGATCCTCGATGTTCCGGAGGCGGTACATCCAGGCGATGTGATGGAGCAGACCGGCGATGACCCGATCCGTGTCGCCGACCGTCTGCGCGCACAGCAGCGCCCGCTTGTAACAGTCGAGCGCCTCTTCCCAGGTCCGTTTCCCGCCGTAATCGCGATGCACCCAGGCTTTGCCGATCCGTTCCATGTACATTTCCTTCTGTCTGGGCGTCAGCTCCTGCATCATGTTCTCCGTGGACGCGTAACCGCAATACGGGCAGACGCGGACAACATAGAAGTCGGGATTGACCTCGTCCTTGTAATGGCTGCAGAAGTCCGAATCGGTGCGGATCGCTTTGCGGAAGCTCGGACGAACCCGGGAGCTCAGGAACGTCTTCTCGCAGCACGGACACTGGATTTTCGCCTGGAACAACGGATCAACCATCACTCGGCCTCCCCCTCATCAACCGTATTCACAAAATGATACGCCGGACCGGACAACCGTTCCAACAAAAGCGCCGCAAGTTCCGGTTCCAGCCCGACTTCCGCAACGGCGCGCCGCATGCAATCGAGCCAGGCGTCCGCCCGCTCGCGCGTGATCGGAAACGGCAAATGCCGCGCGCGCATCATCGGGTGTCCGTAAACTTCCGAGTAAAGCTGCGGTCCGCCGAGAAATTGGCTGAGGAACATGAACTGCTTCTCCATGACGGGCCGGATGTCTTCCGGGAACAGGGGTCCGAGCAACGGATGCGCCTGAACCTTCGGGTAGAAAGCCTCGACAATGCGGCGAATGACCGGGGCCCCGCCGATCGCTTCATACAGGGAGCCGTGAAGATGCTGCACTTGTCTCACTCCAAACGCTGAATTGCCGAGACTCCGGTCTCAATTTTCGACAGCATTATACCATACTTTGGTTTGGATGACGACAGGACGCAAGACCCGCATTGGTCCGCCGTTCGGCCGATGCTCCGATTCGGCGGGATGTTCGTCCGCGGACGGGCATATGCATGGAGAGAGATTCCGTTATCGGGAGGGAAGCGGCGTGGCGCGAATGGTTCGGTTCCTGGCGCGGCCGGCTCCGCTCGCCTCCGCGTGCTGCCTCATGCTCATCGCGCTGATGGCGGCGCATCCGTCCGCTTCGCTGGGCGCGTCGCTGCGCGGCGTCGCCGTCTGGTGGGACGTCCTGTTCCCCGCGCTGTTCCCGTTCTTCGTGATGGCCGAGCTGATGCTCGGATTCGGCGTCGTTCACTTCTTCGGCACGCTGCTCGATCCGCTCATGCGCCCCGTCTTCCGGCTGCCCGGCGTCGCCGGGTTCGCCGTCACGATGGGGCTCGTCTCCGGCTACCCCGTCGGCGCCCGGCTGGCCGCGCGGCTGCGGGAGCAGGGGCAGATCAGCCGGACGGAGGGCGAGCGGCTTGTCGCCTTCGTGACGACGTCGGATCCGATCTTCCTGATCGGCGCCGTGTCGGTCGGCTTCTTCCACCAGCCCGCCCTGGCTCCTCTGCTTGCGGCCGCGCATTACGGCGGCGCCCTCGTCATCGGGCTGATCTTCCGCCGGTACAGGCGGCGGGAACCGATCACGCGCGCTGCGCGGACCGCGGGCGTCCGGCTGCTGCCGGCGGCGCTGGCCGCAATGCACCGCGCCCGTTCGGAGGACGGCCGCCCTCCCGGCAGGTTGCTGCAGGACGCGATCGGCTCGGCGCTTCGGCTCAACATCGTGGTTGGCGGTCTGGTCGTCTTTTTCTCCGTCGTGATGGAACTGCTCGCCCGGGCGAACATCCTCGGCCTGCTCGACGCGGTACTGCAGCCGCTTCTGCGCGGGGCCGGGCTGCCGGCGCCGCTGTCCTCCGCGTTCGTGAGCGGCCTGTTCGAGGTGACGCTCGGCGCGAAGGCCGCCGCCGAATCGGGCGCTCCGCTGCTGTACCGGGCGGCCGCCGCGGCCTGGGTGCTGTCCTGGGCCGGGCTGTCCGTGCACGCGCAGATTGCGAGCATCATCGGGAAGACGGACATTCGCTACGCGCCGTTCCTCGCGGCCCGGGCGGCGCACGGCGTCATCAGCGCCGCGCTCGTCTTTGCGTTGTGGGGGTGGCTCGGACCGTAGGCTGCGTTCGGAAGAGCGGGCGGGTTTGTCTATTGCGTGTTTTTTCGCTATGATCGAGGGAGAATGATGCGGAAGGAGACAGTCCGTTGAGATATGTCGTAATTGACCGGGGCGACGATCTGTCGAAGCAACTGACCGGGCGGTTCCACGCGCTGGCCTCGGCTCAAGGATTCTCCCTCGACGAAACGCAGCCCGACATCGTCATCTCGATCGGCGGGGACGGCACGCTGCTGCAGGCGTTCCACCAGTACAACCGCCAACTCGACCGGGTCAGCTTCATCGGCGTGCATACCGGCCACCTCGGGTTCTACGCCGACTGGCAGGCCCATGAGCTCGACGAGCTCATCGCGAAGATGGCTTCGGCCGAGCCGCAATACGTCCGCTACCCGCTGGTCGAGGTCGTCGCGCACACGCCGGACGGCAGCGAGCGGTATCTGGCGCTGAACGAATTCACGCTGAAGGGCGTCGAGGGCACGCTCGTCGCGAGCATCCACATCAACGGCGAGCTGTTCGAGATGTTCCGCGGCGACGGCATCGTCGTGTCGACCCCGTCCGGCAGCACGGCCTACAACAAGAGCCTCGGCGGCGCGATCATCCACCCTTCGATCGAGTCGCTGCAGATCGCCGAGATCGCGTCGATCAACAACCGGGTCTACCGGACGCTCGGCTCGTCGGTCGTCCTGCCGAAGCACCACCATTGCGACATCGTCTCCGCGAAGGAGGGGCAGCGGCTCGCGCTGGTCGTCGACCATATCAGCATCGAGCGGAACGACATCCGCTCGCTGCGGTGCACCGTGTCGGACAAGAAGATCTGCTTCGCCCGGTACCGGCCGTTCCCGTTCTGGAAAAGGGTGCGCGACGCGTTCCTCGCCGAGCCGTGAGCGCGACGGATCGCGACGGAACGGGGAGCGGAACGTACGGCGGCTCGGGGCGGCGTTCGACGGTTTGCCGCGTCGGGCGGGAGCGTCATGTAATGCATATTTGCATTATATTCGGACGGTCTTGGGGGCAGTCGGCGCAATGTACTGCATTTTTGCAGCATATCGGTCCATTCCGGCATTTTGGCGCCGAATGTACTGCATTTTTGCATTACATTGCGAAATCCGGGCGTAATAGCAACAGCCGGGAGCGATCTCCCGGCTGTTTTCATGTCCGCCTTGCGAAGTAGTCGTTCAGGATCCGGAGGAAAACGTTCGGAAACGCGAGCGACGCCATGTCCTCCGGCCCGATCCAGAGCCAGCCGTCCGGCGGTTCGACCGGTTCCGGCGGTCTTTCCGCGATCGCCGCTCTGTCCGCGATCAGCGGATCGACCGGTTCCGGCGGTCTTTCCGCGATCGCCGCTCTGTCCGCGATCGGCGGTTCGACCGGTTCCGGCGGTCTTTCCGCGATCGCCGCT
>Ga0310837_100270_pt1 | contig 46660 bp, 44 predicted proteins | sample SM_ome_5_FD_201315 | JGI IMG/M metagenome (GOLD analysis project Ga0310837, IMG submission 201315) | Sorghum-adapted microbial communities enriched on stacked mutant (SM) sorghum from Joint BioEnergy Institute, Emeryville, California... ...
GATAGGCTCGGGGTGGAAGCGCGGCAACGCGTGGAGCTGACGAGTACTAATCGGTCGAGGGCTTATCCTAAAGCAACGACAACAGCGCATCGTTTCGTATCCGGTTATCAAGGTGTAAGCCTTGAAAGCTTGATTGACCGATCCTGCGCAGCCGCGAGGTTGTGCATGGTACGTGGTGTGGCGGCGTAGCTCAGCTGGCTAGAGCGTTCGGTTCATACCCGAGAGGTCGGGGGTTCGATCCCCTCCGCCGCTACCAAATTACATATTTCGATCATGGAGACTTAGCTCAGCTGGGAGAGCATCTGCCTTACAAGCAGAGGGTCGGGGGTTCGATCCCCTCAGTCTCCACCATCACGCGGAGCTGTGGTGTAGAGGCCTAACATGCCTGCCTGTCACGCAGGAGACCGCGGGTTCGAATCCCGTCAGCTCCGCCACTTTCATGCATACAATAACTGCGGCTCGGTAGCTCAGTTGGTAGAGCAGAGGACTGAAAATCCTCGTGTCGGCGGTTCGATTCCGTCCCGAGCCACCATAGCTTTCACAGCCGGTATAAGCAATCGTGAAAAACGCCATGCTAACCGGAGACCGCGTGGAGGGTTAGCGAAGTGGCCAAACGCGGCAGACTGTAAATCTGTTCCCTTTCGGGTTCGGTGGTTCGAATCCATCACCCTCCACCATTTATCCGAGCCATTAGCTCAGTTGGTAGAGCACCTGACTTTTAATCAGGGTGTCGAAGGTTCGAGTCCTTCATGGCTCACCAGTTTTTTTTGCAAACGACAGACGCGCAGGCGTCTGTTTTTTGTTTTTGTACCGCTTCGCGCGATTCCTTCTCCATTCCGTATTCTTGTCGTCCGTTCGGGAAAAGTAAGAACATTCCCTTCAGTCCGGAGGACAAGCGCATGACGTACCTTTATGCAATGGGATTTGCGTTTCTGCTCGTCTTTTTGCTCGTTCCCGTCGTGAGAACCGCCGCGCTGCGCATCGGCTTCGTGGACCGGCCCGCTAGGCGCAAAATCCATAACCGCCCCGTTCCGCTAAGCGGCGGAGTCGCCTTGTATGCAGGGGTCGTCTTGACTTCCTGGCTGTGGCTGGGCGATTCGCCGCTGGTGCGCGCCCTTGCCGTCGGCGGCGGGCTGCTGGTCGTCACCGGACTGGCCGACGATGCGTTCAAAGCCCGGGGACGGGAATTTCCGGTATGGCCGAGGCTCGTTCTTTACATCGGGGTTTCGCTGATTCCCGGATGGCACGGCATTGCGATTGCCGGCATTTCGTCGCCCTCCTCTTCCGCCATGATTGTCTTTCCGGAAGGATGGGGGATTTTTTTTACGGCGGTATGGGTGTTCGCTCTGATCAACATGGTCAACTTTATCGACGGCATCGACGGATTGGCCTCCGGCGTATGCGTCATCTCTTCGTTGACGTTGTTCGCGGCGTCTCTGCTCGGCCATCAGGAGGTTACGGCCCTGATCGCGGTCGCGCTTGCCGGTTCGTGCCTGGCGTTTCTCGCGTTCAATTTTCATCCGGCCCGCATTTTCATGGGAGACGCCGGAGCCACGTTTCTCGGGTATACGCTTGCGGTTACGGCGATCGAGGGCACGCTGAAGGGGGCGACGTTTCTTTCGCTCCTTGTGCCGCTGCTTGCTCTGGGGGTGCCCATTCTCGATACGGCGGTCGTGTTTACAAGGCGGCTGCTCGAGGGCAAGGGGCTGCATCGGGCGGACAATCTGCACACGCACCACAGTCTGATGAAGTGGGGATTGACGCAGGTGCAAACCGTTTCGTTTCTTTATTTGATCGCGTCGGTGTTCGCGCTGATGTCCATCGTCGTATTGCTGATGCTGAGGTAGAGCTTAACATCTTCGATCCCGGAATTATGTTACAATAACGGTAACGACTCGCGGGAAAGGGGCGGACAACGTTGACCAAAGCGAAACTTCAGCAGCTGCAGCAGGTGTTGGGCGCTCCCGTCGTGACGGGTACGATGAGCTTGGCCGACTGGGAACGAATCGGAGGCAAAAAGGATGCCGAAATCGGGGATTACGTGGAAACCGAAGACGGCGTCCGGCTGATCACGTGGACCGAGGCCAACGAGCTGCAGTACATTCAGACAGAGGCAAAGCTGACTCCGCTTGAGAAGGAACTGCTGAGATGGGCGCTGCGGCAGCAGTCGGGTAAACCCGGGGGCGGCACCGATCTGGAGCGCCAGGCGCGCCGGCTTGGGGAGTGGATCGAGCAGCGCATTTTGTCCGGGCAGACCCGCGCGGAGGTGCCGGACTGGCTGGAGATTCGCGGCAAGCTGTTTGACGGAATGATCCCTTTTCTTCTGCAGAACGATCAGGCGGGCGACCGGGAGCCCGCCTATTCCGAACTGGAAAAGGTGCTCCGCTCGTTCCTTTCCGATGAGATGCTGCTTGTGCCGCTTCAGGAAAGGGAATGGCTGATTCTCGGTCCGGACCGGCTGCTTTTGGAGGTCGATTCGGCCGACAGCGAGCTGGTCGATCACGAGGAGACAAAGGAAGCGCTTTTTTCCCTGGCTACAGGGCTGCACGAGATGTTCACGGAACAATGGGGCGGAGAATGCCACGTCGCCGTGGGCGAACCGATCATCCCGACCGAAAGCCTGGTGCGCGCGGTCAGCGAGCTGCGCGAGACGATTCATTTGGGCCGCAAGTTTCATGTCGGCATGCAGGTGCATATGCCCTGGGCCGTTCACCTGGAACGGCTGCTGAACGATATTCCGGAAGCCGCCAGGTCGCGTTTTATGGAAGAGATGATGGCGCGGCTGGATCTGTTCAACGACCCCGAAACGGTGTCGACGCTCGACGCTTTTTTCACGATGGACTGCAATGTCAGCGAAACGGCCAAAAAGCTGTATATTCACCGCAATACCCTTTTATACCGGCTGGACAAGTTGAAGCAGGAGGCCGGGCTTGACGTCCGTTCCTTCAACGACGCGGTTCTCGTGCGGATTATGCTGCTATTGTACAAAGTTACGAAAAGGAAATGAATTTTTTGTGCGCTTTGTGCATAGTCATTCGTTCTCCCCGTGCGGTAAGATATTACTGTACCTTAAACGAAGTGTTAGGGGGAACTTATACGATGGCAGGCGTACGTTTAGAGCATGTTTATAAAAAATATCCGGGTTCCGACAAAGCTTCGGTAACCGACTTCCACCTTGACATTAAAGACAAAGAGTTCCTCGTACTGGTAGGTCCTTCCGGCTGCGGCAAATCGACCACGCTGCGGATGATCGCAGGCCTTGAAGAAATTTCCGAAGGCAAGCTGTACATCGGCGACCGCGTTGTCAACGACGTAGCCCCGAAAGACCGCGATATCGCAATGGTGTTCCAGTCCTACGCACTGTATCCGCACATGAACGTGTATCAAAATATGGCGTTCGGCCTGAAGCTGCGCAAATTCCGCAAAGACGAAATCGACCGCCGCGTTCGCGAAGCTGCCCGCACGCTGGAAATCGAGCACCTGCTCGACCGCAAGCCGAAGGCGCTGTCCGGGGGTCAACGCCAGCGCGTCGCCTTGGGCCGCGCGATCGTCCGCGAACCTCAAGTGTTCCTGATGGACGAACCGCTGTCCAACTTGGACGCTAAGCTGCGTACGCAAATGCGGGCCAACATTTCAAAGCTGATGAAGCGTTTGGAAACGACCTGTATCTACGTAACGCACGACCAGACCGAAGCGATGACAATGGGCGACCGCATCGTTGTCATGAAAGACGGCGTCATTCAACAAGCGGCAACTCCGGAAGTGCTGTATAACCATCCGATCAACCTGTTCGTCGCAGGCTTCATCGGCGCTCCGGCGATGAACTTCATCCCGGGCCAACTGACGGAAGAAAACGGTGCCGTTCACTTCCGGGCGACGGGCATCAACGTCGAAATTCCGGAAGGCCGGGCGAAAGTGCTGCGCAGCAAGAGCTATGTCGGCCGCGAAGTCATTCTCGGCTTCCGTCCGGAAGACATTCACGAAGAGCCGGTATTCATCGAGGCTTCGCCGAAGTCGGTCGTGAACGCCAGCATCGAAGTCTGCGAAAACCTCGGGCCGGAAATGTACCTGTACCTGACCGGTCTGGGCAAAGATAACGTCATTGCCCGCGTAGACGGACGTTCTACGCTGAAAGAAGGCCAAAACGTCAAGCTCGCCATCGACATGAACAAAATCCATATTTTCGACAAGGATACCGAGCTGAACGTGTTCGAAATCGAATAAGGCAATGCGGATCGCTTCCGTTTCAGAATGCCCGGCCGTCATGGCCGGGCGTCTTTCGTTTCGACGGCTGATGCGTCATAGTTTACATTGATTTCGCGCGTTTTTTTCGATACGATGAATAAATAACCGGGAAGGGAGCTGTACGATGCCCAAAAAAGTTAGAGTATCCGAACTCGTGCAGCAGTTCCAATTGGAAGTGGTGGCGGGCGAGGAAGGCTTGCGCCGCACGATCGAGACCGACGACCTTAATCGGCCCGGCCTGGAAATGGCCGGCTATTACGACTATTATCCAGTGGAACGCGCACAAATTCTCGGGAAGACGGAGTTGGCCTTTCTTGAGACGCTGACGTCCGACGAACGCCGGGAACGGTTGGAACGGATCTGCACGGATGAAACGCCCTGCATCATCACGACTCGCGGGCTTGAAGTTCCCAAGGAGCTCGTCGAAGTTGCGAACGAACGCCAATTTCCGGTTTTGCGCAGCGGCATGGCGACGACGATCCTGATCAGCCGCATCACCAACTTTTTGGAGAAAAAGCTGGCTCCAACGGCCACGATCCACGGCGTCCTGGTGGATGTGTACGGGGTTGGAATGCTTATTACCGGAGGCAGCGGCATCGGCAAAAGCGAAACGGCGCTGGAGCTCGTCAAGCGCGGCCATCGCCTTGTCGCCGACGATGCGGTCGAAATCCGGCAGACGGCGGATAATCTGCTGTACGGAAGCGCTCCGGAGCTGATCCAGCACTTGCTCGAGATTCGCGGGCTGGGCATTTTGAACGTCATGACGCTGTTCGGCGCAGGGGCCGTTCGCACGCAGAAGAAAATCAGCCTGGTCATCAAGCTGGAGAACTGGCAGCAGGAGAAGCAGTATGACCGCCTCGGGTTGGACGAAGAGACCACCAAAATTATCGATGCGGAAATTCCGCTTGTGACGGTGCCGGTCCGCCCCGGACGGAACCTGGCCGTCATTCTTGAAGTGGCCGCAATGAATTACCGCCTCAAACGGATGGGGTACAATGCGGCTCTGCAATTCACCAACAAGTTGACCGAAGCGATTGCGGACGATGATTACGATTAATGACGGCCCGCGGCGTCTTGCGCGGCCGGAAAGAGACGGAGGATACGGATGTTGCCGTTCGTGTTGAATCCCATTGCCTTTACGTTGGGGCCCATCGAGGTGCACTGGTACGGGATTATTCTCGGCATCGGCGCTCTTGTCGGGCTGCTGCTTGCGATTCGGGAGGGAAAGCGCTTTGGAATTCCCTCCGACTTTTTTCTGGATTTGCTGCTGTTTGGCGCTCCATCGGCGATCATCGCCGCCCGTTTGTATTACGTGCTGTTCAAATGGGATTATTACCGCGAGCACCCGGGCGAGATTATCCGCATTTGGGAAGGCGGCATCGCCATTTACGGGGCTTTGATCGGAGCGCTCGTCTGCGGGATCGTCTATTGCCGCAAAAAAGGGTACTCGTTCCTGCGCATCGTCGATATTTGCGTTCCCTCGCTGCTGGCCGGCCAGATGATCGGCCGCTGGGGGAATTTCGTGAACCAGGAAGCGTACGGAGGGCCGGTAAGCGAGTCTTTTCTCCGGGATACGCTGCACCTGCCCTCCTTTATCGTCGATCAAATGAACGTGCAGGGCACGTACGTTCATCCTACCTTTTTGTACGAATCGCTGTGGAGCCTGCTGGGCCTTATTCTCCTGTTTATCGTCAGAAGACAAACGTTTCTCCGGGCCGGCGAGCTTTTTGTCATCTACTTCTCCTGGTACTCGGTCGGCCGCTTCTTTATCGAAGGGCTGCGCACGGATAGCCTCGCCTTCAAAGGGCCGGAATGGCTCGCCTCGCTGATAAATGCCTTGTGGTCGCCGATGAAATGGGCAGGCTTCGAGCAAGGCTATTTGGACCCGATGTACGGCAACGTTCGCGTTTCCCAGCTTCTCGCGCTTCTTATTGTGATTGCCGGTATCGTCTTTTTTGCGGTTCGCAGACTTGCGGGCTGGGCGAACGAGCGTTATGCCGATCCGATCGTGCCCAACCAAGCGGGCGCGCCCCGGCACGATGCCGCCGCAGCGGGCAAAGACGCGTCTGCGGACGCGGGAGCCTCTTCCGTCATCTCCGCGCATTCGTTTGCAACGCCCGATGAACGCAAAGAAGAGCGGCCTGCCGCAGGCACCGGAGATGGGCGTTCCGAACGGGAAGGAACGGCCTCTCGCGATGACGCTTCGGACAAGCCGGCAAGCCCGGACGGCTCATCCGGCTCCTCCGGCGGCAGCGATGGCGCGGGGGGATCGGATTCGAGCCCGGCCGATGCCGGTTCCGCGGGAGGAGCGGAGCCTGCGGGTTCGTCCGACGGCGGATCAGCGGGAGGTTCGGACTCTGGCGGAGGCGGGGGCGGTGCGGATTGACCGGCGTGCCGGGCCGCTTCGGGCCGGCGTATTCCGGGAGTTATTTTCAGCATGAATGTAAAATGAGGAGCTTCAACGCATGAATCAGGCTATAACGACCGTTCTGTTCGATTTGGACGGTACGATTATCGACACGAACGAACTGATCATCGAATCGGTCCTGCATGCCGTGCAAGGCGTCGTGCCGGAAGGCTTCAACCGCGAGCACATTATTCCGAAAATGGGATTGCCGCTGGCGATGCAGATGCGGATGTTCACGGGGCTGGAAGACGTGGACGAGCTGGTAAGGCGGTACCGGGAGTACAATCTGCGCCGTCACGACGAGATGGTGTCGCTGTTTCCGGGCGTGGCCGAAACGGTGCCCAAACTGAAGGACGCGGGCTTGAACGTGGGGATCGTCACGACCAAGATGCGCGACACGTCCCGCCGCGCTTTGAAGCTGCTCGGCATTTTGCAATATATGGACGTCATCGTGGCATTGGACGACGTGCAGCATGCGAAGCCGCATCCGGAACCGGTGCAGAAGGCGATGGCGGCGCTCGGCGCCGAGCCGGCCCAAACGCTTATGATCGGCGACAGCCCCGTCGATATCGAGTCCGCGCTGCAGGCCGGGGCGATACCGGTCGGCGTCGCCTGGTCGCTTAAAGGCGAGGCGGTACTGCGGGAGGCCGGGGCGGCTTACGTGCTGAACAGCATGGACGATCTGCCGATTTTATGCGGAATCGAGGCGGAATCCCGGTGAGACAGGTGGAGCGGTACCCGGTGGAGGGGCCGAATTCGTTGTGGCAGGTATACCGCACCGTGCCCAGGTGGAAGGCCGTGCGCAATTTCGTCTTTATCCAGCTGGCCCGGTACTGCCCGGATCTTCGGGTCAAAAACTGGATTTACCGCCGCATCCTCGGCATGAAGGTGGGAAAACAAACCTCCTTTGCGCTTATGGTGATGGTCGACGTATTTTTTCCGGAGAAAATAACGGTCGGCGACAACACGATCATCGGCTACAACTCCACGCTGCTGACCCACGAATACCTGATCGACGAATACCGCCTCGGGCCGATTCGGATCGGCTCGAACGTGATGATCGGCGCCAACGTGACGATTTTGCCGGGCGTGACGATCGGCGACGGCGCCGTCGTGGCGGCCGGGTCGGTCGTTCACCGGGATGTGCCGGCCAATGCCCGGGTGGGCGGCAATCCGCTGCGCGAGCTCGGTGCGGACAAGCATGAGCCGATCTCGGCGTTTCGTCCGGAAGGACGGGAATGAACGATAAAAGCCGTTTTCCCGCGGCGATGCCGTCTTCGGCGTTGAACGGCAGGCATAGGGCGACGAAAAAACGCTTTGGCTTACCGCCTCCAGACCGTCCTGATTGCAAGGACGGTTTTGGGGGTTTATTTCGTTCCGCTCAGGTTCGCTCCTTTGGGGCGGATTACCGGCTTGACGGCGGGCATGCTTCATGATAAAGTACATTCAAAATCTTTATTTTGGCAGTATGGTAATATGGTAGCACTTTAACGCGATAAAGAAAGTGCTCCGCAACATACAGAAACGGGGTTTGCGTTGTGTCCAAGCCAAAGGTGTTCGAAAAGCCGACGGGCGTCAAAGACTATTTGCCTCATGCCGTGGCGAAGCTGCGGCGGATCGAGCGGAACGTGCTGGAATGCATGCGGCGCTGGGGCTACGAGCAGATCGTGACGCCGACGTTGGAATATTACGATACGGTGGGGGTGGCCAGCGCCACCTCCGATCGGAAGCTGTTCAAGCTGCTGGACCATCGGGGCACGACGATCGTGCTGCGCTCGGACATGACGGCGCCGATCGCCCGCGTGGCCGCCTCGCTGCTGAAGGAGGCGCCGTTTCCGCTGCGGCTCAGCTATCACGCGAATGTGTTTCGCGCATTCGAGGACGAGGGGGGACGCGACGCGGAATTCGTCCAAACCGGCGTAGAGCTCATCGGCGATCCGTCCCCGGAGGCGGACGCGGAGACGATTGCGCTTGCCATTGCGTCCCTGAAGGCGGCGGGCGTGCCCGCGTTCAAAATCGCGGTCGGCCATGTAGGCTTTCTGAACGGATTGTTCGAGGAGGCGCTGCCGGGGCGCGCCAGCGAGCAGGAAAGCCTGAAAGGCAGATTGCTCCAGCGCGACTACGTCGGGTATCGCGAGGAGCTGCGCTCGCTGTCGCTGGATGAAGCGGTGCGCGAGGAGCTGGAAGGCGTGCTGCGGCTTCGCGGCGGCCGGGAAGTGTGCGAGCAGGCGATGCGGCTTGGCGCCAGCGGGGATGCGCAGGCGGCCATCCGCCATCTGCGCGCCGTTTGGGACGTGCTCGAAGCGTACGGCGTCCAGGAGCACGTGCTGATCGACCTGACGATGATCGGCGATTTCTCCTATTACACGGGCATGACCTTCGAGGGCTATGCGTCGAATCTCGGCTTTCCGGTGTGCAGCGGCGGCCGGTACGACAATCTGCTCGGCCAGTTCGGCCGGCCGGCTCCGGCGACGGGATTCGCGCTCAAGACGACGCGCATTCTCGAAGTGGCCGACGACGAGGCGGAGGACGCCGGGCGCACGCTGATCGTATACGCGCAAGACAAGCGGCGCGAGGCGCTGGCCGAAGCCGCGCGGCTGCGAGCGGACGGGCGGATCGCGGTGACGGCTTTGGCCGAGGAGGCGCAAGAGGCCGAGGAGCTTAGGAAGCTGGCTGCGGACGGCGGACGTTTCGCTTACCGGGGCACGGACTACAGCCGGCTTGTCGTGTACGGATTCGGAGAGGAGGAGCGGGCATGACGGATAACGGCATGTTGAAGGTCGCGATGCCCAAGGGCCGCATCTACAAGCAGGCCAGCAAGCTGTTCCGGGAAGCGGGTCTGCCGATTCCCGAGGACTTTGACGACTCGCGGCGCCTGATCGTCCCGGTTCCGGAAGCGAATATGGAGTTTATTCTGGCCAAGCCGGTCGACGTTCCGACCTACGTCGAATACGGCGTGGCGGACATCGGCGTTGTCGGCAAGGACGTGCTGATGGAAGAAAACAAGGACGTATACGAGCTGCTCGATCTCGGCATCGCCAAGTGCCGGATGTCGGTCATCGGACTGCCCGGCTGGAAGCCGGTCATTCATCCGCGCGTCGCGACGAAATATCCGAACGTGGCTTCGCAATATTTCCGCGAACGGGGACAGCAGGTAGAGGTCATCAAGCTGAACGGCTCGATCGAGCTTGCTCCGCTGATCGGGCTTGCCGACCGCATCGTCGATATGGTGGAGACGGGGCAGACGCTGAAGGAAAACGGGCTGGTCGAGATGGAGACGATGTTCGCGGTGACGAGCCGGCTGATCGCCAACCGCGTCAGCTACCGGCTGAAAAACGCGCAAATCCAGGAGCTGTGCGACCGGATCGGCCGCCATGTGCCGGCCCGGAGTTAAGGAAGCAAGGGCAAATTCGTCAGGAGTAAGGGGGACGGCCTCATGTATATCGGTTCGGCGAAGGGCTTTCGCCTCGAGCGGGAGACCGAATACGGCACGCCGCAGCAGAATGCGACGGTCGCGGAGATCGTGGCGGCGGTGCGCCGGGAAGGCGATGCGGCGCTGCTTCGCTATACGGCGCAGTTTGACAAGGTGGAGCTAAAGCCGGGCGAGCTGCGGGTGACGGAAGCGGAAATCGCGGCGGCGTACGACAAGGTGGAGCCGGACTTTCTGAGCGCGCTGCGGCAGGCGGCGGCGAACATTACGGCGTTCCATGAAAAGCAGAAGCGGTCGTCGTGGATGGACGTGCAGCCGGACGGAACGATGCTCGGGATGGCGATCCGGCCGCTGAAGCGGGTCGGCTTGTACGTGCCGGGAGGAAAGGCGGCGTATCCTTCGTCAGTGCTCATGAACGTGCTGCCGGCCAAGGTGGCGGGCGTGCCGGAGATCGTGATGGTGACGCCGCCTTCGACCGGAGGGCGCGCGGGCATCGACCCGTACATTCTCGTTGCGGCCGCTGAGGCGGGCGTGACCGAGATGTACCGGGTCGGGGGCGCGCAGGCGATTGCGGCGCTCGCGTACGGGACGGAGAGCATTCCCGCCGTCGACAAGATTTGCGGGCCCGGCAACATCTATGTGGCGCTGGCCAAGCGCGCCGTGTTCGGCGCGGTGGACATCGACAGCATCGCCGGGCCGAGCGAAATCGTCGTGCTGGCCGACGACACGGCCGATCCGCGCTATGTGGCCGCGGATATGCTGTCGCAGGCGGAGCACGACGAGATGGCGTCGGCGGTGCTGGTGACGCCGTCGGAGAAGCTGGCGCAGGCGGTCGCAGCCGAGCTGGACCGCCAGGTGGCGACGCTGCCGCGCCGGGACATTGCGGCGAAGTCGCTGGCGGATTACGGCGCCATTCTGACGGTGGCGGACCTTGCCGAAGGCGTCGCGGTCGTCAACAAGCTGGCGCCGGAGCATCTGGAAGTCATGGTGGAGGACCCGCTTAGCCTGCTCGGATCGATCGAGAACGCGGGAGCGATCTTCCTGGGGCCTTACAGCTCCGAGCCTGTGGGCGACTATTTTGCCGGACCTAACCACATTTTGCCGACGAACGGAACCGCGCGGTTTTCCTCGCCGCTGAATGTGGACGACTTTTTGAAGAAATCGAGCCTGATCCGCTACAGCCGCGAGGCGCTGCTGCGCGACACGCCGGGCATCGCGACATTGGCGCGGCACGAAGGGCTTGAAGCTCACGCAAGAGCGGTCGAAATCCGATGGGAAGGTGGAAAAAACCAATGACGCAACAGGCGCAACAACGCGCGGCCGAAATCGCCCGCAAAACGAACGAAACCGACATCAAGCTGTCGTTTGCCGTCGACGGCACGGGCTCCGTGGATATCGAGACGGACGTTCCTTTTTTGAACCATATGCTGGACCTGTTTGCGAAGCACGGCCAATTCGACCTGAAGGTCGAAGCCCGCGGGGATGTAGATGTCGACGATCATCATACGGTCGAGGACATCGGCATCTGCCTCGGCCGGACGCTGCGCGAGGCGCTTGGCGACAAGGCCGGCATCAAGCGGTACGCGAGCGTGTTCGTTCCCATGGACGAAGCGCTGGCGCAGGTTGTCGTCGACATCAGCAACCGGCCGCATCTCGAATACCGCGCCGAATATCCGTCGGCGACCGTCGGCAGCTTCAGCACGGAGCTGGTGCACGAATTTCTGTGGAAGCTGGCGTTGGAAGCGCGGATTACGCTGCACGTCATCGTGCACTACGGGAAAAATACCCACCACATGATCGAAGCGGTATTCAAGGCGCTCGGGCGGGCGCTGGACGAGGCGACCTCGATCGATCCCCGGGTGAAAGGCGTGCCGTCCACGAAGGGAGTGCTGTAAGGTGATCGCCATCATCGATTACGGCATGGGCAACCTTCACAGCGTCAGCAAGGCGGTGGAGCGGCTTGGCTACGAGGCGGCCGTGACGTCGTCGCCGGAGGCGATTCTGGCGGCGGAGGGCGCGATTTTGCCCGGCGTCGGCGCTTTCGGCGACGCGATGCGCAACCTTCGCGAGACCGGACTGGAGGACGCGGTCAAAGCTTACGCCGCATCCGGCAAGCCGCTGCTCGGCATCTGCCTCGGCATGCAGCTGCTGTTCGAAGAGAGCGAGGAGCATGGCGTTCACAAAGGGCTGGGGCTGCTTCCGGGCCGGGTAGTCCGCTTTAAGGGCGACTATAAGGTGCCGCATATGGGCTGGAACCAGCTTGCGTTCACGCAGCCAAGCCCGCTGTTTGACGGGCTTAAGCCGGGCTACGTCTACTTCGTGCACTCCTACCATGCGTTGCCGGAGCGTCCCGAAGATTTGCTCGCGACCACGGATTACTACCAGCCGGTGACGGCGATCGTGGGCCGCGGTTCGCTGTACGGCATGCAATTCCACCCGGAAAAAAGCGGCGAGCTCGGCATGGCGCTGTTGGAGCGGTTTCTGTCGATCGCCCGGGCCGGATAAGGACGACCATAAAGGAGGAACGGGCGAATCATGTCCCATTTTATTTTGTATCCCGCCATCGATATTCGCGGCGGAAAATGCGTTCGGCTGCTTCAGGGCGACTACAACAAGGAAACGGTATATAACGAGGACCCGGTCGCCGTTGCCCGCGATTGGGAAGCGCAGGGCGCGCAGTGGATTCACCTGGTCGATCTGGACGGGGCGAAGGCCGGGCATCCGGTCAACGACGAGCTGATCGGCCGCATCGCCGCCGCGGTCAAGGTGCCGGTGCAGGTCGGCGGCGGGCTGCGGACGGAAGCGGACGTGGAGCGCCTCATCGGGCTTGGCGTCTCCCGCGTGATTCTCGGCACGGCCGCGATCGAAGACCGCGCGTTCGTGAAGAAGGTCCTGGCCCGCTACGGCAGCAAGGTCGCGATCGGCATCGACGCCCGGGACGGCTTCGTGGCGACCCGCGGCTGGCTGGAGACGTCCGAGGTGAAGGCGGAGGAGCTTGCGGTTTCGCTGGCGGCGGAAGGGGCCGAAACGTTCATCTTCACCGACATTTCCCGCGACGGGATGATGGGCGGCCCGAACGTGGAGGCGATCGTGCGGCTTGCGCAGGTGTCCGGGCGCACGGTCATCGCCTCCGGCGGCGTGAGCAAGCCGGAGGACCTGGAGCGGCTGGCCGGGCATGCGGCGGACGGCGTCGGCGGCGCGATCGTCGGCAAAGCGCTGTACACGGGCAGCATCCGTCTGGCGGATGCGGTGAAGCGGTTCGCTTCCCAATCATAACCAGACCGGCCGAAGGCAGCCGGGGCAGCGCCTAAAGAGCGTCTCCCGACGGCTGCCGGCGGCGGATCGGAACGGAAAGGGGCCAAGCTTATGCTGGCAAAACGGATTATCCCTTGTCTTGACGTAAAGGACGGCCGCGTTGTCAAAGGCGTCAACTTTGTCAACCTTAAAGATGCGGGCGATCCGGTCGAGCTTGCGGCGCTTTACGACCGGGAGCACGCGGACGAGCTTGTATTTCTCGACATCTCGGCTTCGCACGAAGGGCGCGCGACGATGGTCGATGTCGTCCGCCGGACCGCGGGGGAGATCACGATCCCGTTCACGGTCGGCGGCGGCATCGCTTCGGTCGACGACATGAAGCGGCTGCTCCGCGCGGGCGCGGACAAGATCGGCATCAATACGGCGGCGATCCGCAATCCGGATCTGATCACGGACGGTGCGAAAATGTTCGGCAGCCAGTGCATCGTCGTCGCCATCGACGCGAAGTTTAACCCCGAATGGGGCGAATGGGAAGTCTATACGCACGGCGGCCGCAATCCGACGGGCATCCGGGCGCTTGAATGGGCGAAAGAAGCCCAGCGGCGCGGAGCCGGCGAACTGCTGCTGACCAGCATGGACGCCGACGGAACGAAGGACGGGTTCGATCTGAAGCTGACGCGCGCGGTGTCGGAAAGCGTGAGCATCCCGGTCATTGCGTCCGGCGGCGCGGGCAATGCGCAGCATTTTGCCGACGTGTTCGCGGAGGGCAAGGCCGACGCGGGGCTGGCCGCGAGCATTTTCCATTACAAAGAAGTGACCATTCGCGAGGTTAAGGACGAGCTGCGGGCAAAAGGAGTGAACGTACGATGAGTGCGTCTTGGATCGGCGGGATCCGCTGGAACGCGGACGGGCTGGTGCCGGCCGTTGTGCAGGATGCGTTGAGCAAGGAAGTGCTGATGCTGGCCTACATGAACGAAGAATCGCTCAAAAAATCGCTGGAAACCGGGACGACCTGGTTCTGGAGCCGCTCGCGGGGAGAGCTGTGGAACAAAGGCGCGACAAGCGGCCATACGCAGGAGATCGTATCCCTGCATTACGATTGCGACGGCGACACGCTGCTGGTCAAGGTGAAGCAGAAAGGTCCGGCCTGCCATACCGGCGCTTACAGCTGCTTCTACCGCAACGCCAACGAAGACCTGCCCGGCGACGCGGAGGTTCGGCAGGCGGATCGTTTCGCCGCGCTGTCCAATCTGGAAGCGACGATCGCGCAGCGGGAGGCGGAGCGGCCGGAGGGTTCGTATACGACGTATTTGTTCGAAAAAGGCCTCGATAAAATCCTCAAAAAAATCGGCGAGGAAGCGGCGGAGGTCATCATCGGCGGCAAAAACAACGATCGCCGCGAAATCAGCAGCGAAGCGGCGGATTTGATTTTCCACCTGATGGTGCTGCTGCGCCAGCAGGGCATTCCGCTCGACGACGTGCTGAAGGAACTGGAGTTCCGCCACCGCAAGCCGGTCAAAAAGGACTAGGTGAAGCCGATGCGCATCGATTACCATACCCATCACGTTCGCTGCGGCCACGCCGTCGGCGAGCTGGAGGAATATATCCAGAGCGCGATCGCCAAAGGGCTGAGCGAAATCGGACTGTCCGACCATATGCCGCTGCTGCACGTCGATCCGGCGGACTACTATCCGGAGATGGCGATGCCCATGGAGGAGCTGCCCCGGTACGTCGAAGAGTGCTTGCGCCTCAAGGAGAAGTACAGCGGCCGCATTGCGGTAAGGGTGGGGCTCGAAGGCGATTTTATCGAAGGGTACGAGGAAGAAATCGCCCGAATCGTCGAAGCGTACCCGTGGGATTACGTGATCGGTTCGGTCCATTTTCTGGGCACTTGGGACGTGACGGACTTCCGGCAGGTGCACAATTGGGAGGGCAAAAACGTCATCGACGTGTACGAGACCTACTACGACGCGGTTTGCAAAGCGGCGGCGACCGGATTGTACGATTATATCGGTCATATCGACGCGATCAAGCGGTTCGGCTACCGGCCGGAAGAGGATGCGACGGCGCTTGAGGACAGGGCTCTGCAGGCGGTGGCAAAGCACGGGCTTGCGATCGAGCTCAACGCGGCGGGCATCCATACGGCGGCCAAGGAAATGTATCCGTCGCGCAGGATGCTGGAACGGGCGTTCGCGCTCGGCATTCCGGTTACCTACGGTTCGGACGCGCATCATCCCGACCGGGTCGGACAAAAGTGGGAAGAAGCTTCTGCGATGCTGAAAAGTGTCGGATATTCGCAGCTGGCGACGTTTAACGGCCGACAACGAAGGCTGGCGGATTTTTAAAAGTCGGACCCGCTATTGTATAATGTTAAGGTCTATTTAAGAGAAATGTCGATAGACGTGATTTGATCGAACCTGTGGAGGGGCACATGTACGGTAGTAAGCTTCGTATTTTTTCGGGGTCGTCGACTCCGAGGTTAGCCGAAAATATCGCCAATCATCTCGGAATGCCGCTCGGGAAAATCAAGCTTTCGCGATTCAAGAGCGGCGAAATTTATGTTCACTACGAGGAGACGATCCGCAATTGCGATGTGTTCCTCGTGCAGTCTCTGTCTCATCCGATCAATGAATTTTTTGTCGAACTGCTGGTCATGATCGATGCGGCCAAGCGGGCTTCGGCCAGAACGATCAACGTCGTGATGCCGTACTACGGATATGCCCGCCAGGAACGCAAAGCGGCCCCCCGCGAGCCGATATCCGCCAAGATGGTGGCGGACGTGCTGACGACCGTCGGCGCAAGCCGCGTCGTGACGATCGACCTGCATGCCGCGGCCATTCAAGGCTTTTTCAACATCCCGGTCGATCACCTGACCGCTCTGGATCTCATCAGCGATTATCTCAAAGCGAAAAACATCCGCAATCCCGTCGTGGTTTCGCCGGACGCCGGAAGGGCTTCCACCGCGGAGAAACTGGCGAACCAGCTTGACTCCCCGTTTGCGATCATGATCAAAAAGCGCCCCGCACACAACGAATCGGTCATCACTCACGTTATCGGGAATGTAGAAGGCCAGACGCCGATTATTATCGAGGATTTGATCGATACCGGAACGACCATCGTCAACGTCGTGGAAAGCCTGAAGGAACGCGGCGCGGAAGACGCGTTCGTCTGTGCGACGCACCCGCTGTTCTCGGGCGACGCGATCAAGAAGCTCGATCACCCGAATATCCGGGAGGTCGTCGTAACCGACTCCATCGAAGTGCCGCTTGACCGTCCGGAGCGGTTCAAGGTGCTGTCCGTCGCGCCGCTGCTTGCCGATGCGATCCGGATCATTACGGAAGGCGGTTCGATCAGCACGCTCTTTAAGAACGCGGGCATTTGACCTGCGGGCGGAAATCGCATCCATGTCCCAAAGCGAACTTATCGGTTTCGGAGAAAGCTCCGTTCCCGTCTTGGCGGGCCGGGGCTTTGTTTTATTTTAAAGCGTCCATATGCGCATCCGTAACCCGCTTTCCTTGCGGAAACTGCAAATCGTGAAGCTGGCGGTAGCGCCCGCCCGCGCGCAGCAGCTCCTCGTGCGTGCCGGATTCGACGATGGCGCCTTTTTCCAGCACGACGATGCGGTCGGCCTGCCGAATCGTGGACAGGCGGTGGGCGATGACGATGCTCGTGCGGCCGGCCAGCAGGCGCGTCAGCGCTTCCTGAATCTGCTGCTCGGATTCCGTATCGAGCGCCGAAGTCGCCTCGTCGAGTATAATCAGCCGCGGATTGCGCAGCAGCGCGCGGGCGATGGCCAGCCGCTGCTTCTGGCCGCCGGACAGCTTGACGCCCCGTTCCCCGATTTGCGTATCGTAACCGTGCGGAAACGCCGTAATGAAGCCGTGCGCGGCTGCGGCCCGGGCGGCCGCCTCCACTTCCTCGTCCGTTGCGTCCGGCTTGCCGTAGGCGATGTTGTCCCGGACGGTCCCGTTCAGCAGCATAATGTCCTGCGACACGATGCCCATTTGTTCCCGCAGCGACCGGACGGTGACATCGGCAATCCGGTACCCGTCGATCGTGATCTCGCCTTTTTGCGGTTCGTAGAAACGGGCGAGCAGGTAAACGATCGTCGTTTTGCCGGCTCCCGACGAGCCGACGAGCGCCGTCATCGTGCCCGGCTCCAGTTCCAGATTAAAGCCCCGCAGCACCGGCGCTCCGTTCCCGTAGGCAAAATGGACATCCCGGAAAACGATTTTGCCTTGGACCGGCGGCAGGGGAACTGCCCCCTCCTTGTCTTGGATTGCCGGAGACCGATTCATGATTTCCTGAATGCGTTCGAACGCCGCCGCAGCCTGCTGTACCGTGTTGAGCGCGCGGCTGAAACGGCGGACGGGATTTTGCAATAGCCGCAAATAGGCGAGAAACGCGACGATTTCCCCGACCGTAAGCTTGCCTCTCATCGCCTGCCAAGCTCCGATCAGCAGAACGGCGGCCATGCCCGTATAGTTGAGCAGGTCGATGAGCGGCTCATAGACCGCGCGCAGGCCGGCGGCCTTGACGCTCGCGGTCATGTTGCTCCGGCTTTTGTCCGAAAACCGCCCGGCCTCATAGTCTTCGCTTGTAAACGACTTGATGAGCCGGATCGACGAAAAGCTGTCCTGCAAATGGTTGTTGACCTCCGCGACCGATTCCTGCACCTTGCGGGAGGCGATGCGGATGCGATGGCCGAACTTGCGCGTCGATAGGATCATAAACGGGAACGTGGCGAGCATGATGCAGGTAAGCAGCCCGTCTTTGTACAGCATATAGGCGACGACGGCAACGAACGTAAACAAGTCGCTTACCAGCGACAACATGCTGGAGGATACGAGCTGCTGCAGCATGTTGACGTCGTTGGTCACCCTGGACATCAAATCGCCCGTGCGGTTGCGGTCGAAAAATCCCATGTCCATCCGCTGAATATGCCGGTACAGCCGGTTGCGCAGGTCGTAGATGACGCGCTGGCCGACGGATGCCATCGTGTAGCTGGCGATGTAGTTGAACAAGCCGAGCAGAACGGCCGTGCCGACAATGCCCGCCGCGATCCAGGCAAGCTCCGCCCGCCGCCGTTCGGAGATGACATGGTCGATCGTATAGCCGGTCAGCTGCGGGATGACGAATTCGAGCGGGGCGATCAGGACGATGCAGATAAAGGCGGCCACGATCCGCTTCCATTGAGTTCGGATGTGCGGGGCGACGTATCGGAACATGCCGAGGATGCGGCGCTTGCTCGGCGCGGCCCCACCCGGCGCCGCTTTCGCCGCCGCCTGTGCCCTCCGGTTCATCGCGGGCGCTCCCATTGATCGAGCAGATCGCTTAGATGGCGCGCGGATTTGTCCAGCACCCGGCGCAGCGCCGCCCATCGGTCGGGATGCGATCCGGCCGCGCTTTCCGCGCGGACGAGCAGGCGAATCCATTCGGCTTCGGCAAGCCGCAGCTCCTCGGCGGACCAAGGGCGGCTTTCCGGGTTTTCCGGGGATGCGTCCGGAAACGCCCGCTCCTGCTTTTTGCGCGCATGTTCGGCCAGCCATTTGCGGCCGGCTTCGGTGATCGCGTAAATTTTTTTGCCGTCTTCTTCTTTCGCATCGGCCAGCCCCCGCTCCACCAGCATCTGAAGCGCCGGATAGATCGAGCCTGCGCTCGGGCTGTACGCCCCGTCCGACTGCTCCTCGAGCGCCTTCATCATCTGGTACCCGTGCATCGGTTCGTCCGCGATCAGGCGAAGAAGCATGACCGGAAGCCTTCCCCGGCCCAAATACCGGCCTCCGCCTCGCCCCGAGTGATGCCCCCACCGCATATGCCCGTCTCCTCTGCCTCGCATTGTGCAGCCCCTCCCGCAAATATATCGATAAACTTATTTAACGATATATCGAAATCTAAGTCAAGCCGGTTTGCGGCTGCGGCGGGCGCATTCGGGGCAAGCGGCGTTTCGGGCGCGCAGGGAAGGCATGCAGCCGGGTTCGCCGGCTTTCGGGAGCATTTTATTTTAACGATGCTCCGCGTATGGTATAATCGTGGTAATGCAGCCGGCCGTGACGAACGCCCGTACGGAACCGTGCCAATTTACGCAACCGGGAAGGAGCCTTGCCGATGAATCAGCGCAAACGCGCGGTGAAGAGCCGTCGACCGAAAGTCATTCCGTTTTCCCCCGACGCCACCTTCTTTTTCGAACGGGCCGTGCAGTCGCTGGATCGTTTTCACTACGACAAGGCTTTGAAGTATTTCCGGCGCGCGGTGGAGTACGAACCGGACAACCCGGTCAACCATTGCAATATGGCGGGCATTTTGTCGGAGATGGGCCGGTACGAGGAATCGAACGATATTTTGCGTTCCGTCCTGGACCGGATCGATCCGGCCATGACGGAATGCTATTACTATTTGGCGAACAATTATGCCAACATGGAGCAGTACGAAGCGGCGGAGGACGCGCTTGTCCAATATTTGGAGAACGATCTGGAAGGCCATTTTCTGGAGGAGTCCGACGAGCTGCTCGACCTGCTCAATTATGAGCTGAACCGCCCGACCAAGCTGACGACGATCAAGTCGCGGGAAAATCTGTACGCCCACGACAAAGCCCGCGAACTGCTTGAGGCCGGGCGCTTTGCGGAAGCGGTGCGGATTCTGGAAGGAATTCTCGAGCGCCAGCCCGACTTTCTGGCTGCGCGCAATAATCTGGGCTTGGCATACTACTACATGGGGCTGTTCGACAAGTCCGTCCAGACGATCGGCGAGGTGCTCGAGGCGGACCCCGGGAACCTCCATGCGCTTTGCAATCTGGCGATCTTTTATCAGCATGCGAACCACGGCGAACTGAAGGGCCTGATCGCCCTGCTGAAGAAAACGATTCCCTTCCACCCGGAGCACGTCTTCAAGCTGGCGACGACGCTTGGAATCGTCGGAGAGCACGGCGAAGCGTACCGGCATTTCCGGCGGCTGCTGCGTTCCGGGGAATTGTCGGGCGAGCCGTGCCTGCACCATTTCGCGGCCGTCGCCGCGGCGAACATCCGGCGCTACGACGATGCCGAGCGGTTTTGGAAGCAGGCCGCGCGCCTCGATCCGGAATCGGAAGTGCCTCCGTTTTACTTGGGCAAGCTGGACGCGATGCGAAGCGGCGAGTATCCTGCGCCGTCGCATTACCATTTCCACCTTCCCTTCGACGAGCAGTTCCGCCAGTGGGAGCAGCATCCGGAAATGGTGCCCGACGCGCTGAAACGCAATCCGCTTATCCGTTCGTCGTTTTTCTGGGCGCTTCGCCACGGCGACCGCAACACCAAAGCGCAGGTGATTCAGGCGCTCGGGCTTGTGGCCGACGAGGAAGTGATCGACGCGCTGAAGGCGTTTTTGGTCGATCCCGGGGAAGAAGACGAGCTGAAGCGCGTCGCCGTGCTGGTGCTGCGTTCGATCGGCGTGCAGGATGCGCTGACGGTCGTTTACGGAGGTAGGACGCTGACGCTCGAGTCGCGCCGCAAATCGGCGAATTTGCCGATCTGGGACAGCGCCTGGCAGGCGGTGTTGGAGCTGGCGATGGAGCAGATGGCCGGCCGCTACGACGTCGTTCAGCAGCACGACATGATGACGCTGTGGGTCGATTATTTGTCCCGCGTTTATCCCAGCGTGCCGAAGCTGCTCAAGCCTTCCGGATGGGCGGCGGCGCTGGAATATTGGACGGCGAAGATGCACCGCAGGCCGATCACGTATGCCGACCTGGTCAGCCGTTACGGCGCCTCCCAGGCGAGCATCAGCCGTTACGCGAATCTCATTGACGAAGTTTGCGGCATCCGCGAGAAGCTGAAGCGCAGCAGCGCCACGTTCGGGGAATAATAGGCGGCAGCCTTCCCGGAATCGCCGAGCGCGGAAGCACCGCTATTGGCCAGGTTGCGGAAAGAAGGGTCGACTGTTACAATAATTATTACAGTTAGAATAGGATTGACGGCGTGCCATTGCCACCAAGGAGGAGAGAATGATGTACAAAACGATAGTCATCGGTACAGGACCGGCGGGATTGACTGCGGCGATCTACTTGGCCCGCGCGAATCTGAAGCCGCTCGTCATCGAAGGGCCCGAGCCCGGCGGCCAGCTGACCACGACCACGGAGGTCGAGAACTTTCCCGGGTTCCCGGAAGGCATTATGGGTCCCGAGCTGATGGCCAACATGCGCAAGCAGGCCGAGCGGTTCGGGGCTCAATTCCGTACCGGCTGGGTCAACTCGGTCGAGACGTCTTCCCGTCCGTTCAAGCTGTCGCTTGAAGGCGGCGAGACGCTGGAAGCCGAGACGCTGATCATTTCGACGGGGGCTTCCGCGAAATATCTCGGCATCCCCGGCGAGAAGGACAATGTCGGACGCGGCGTCAGCACCTGCGCGACCTGCGACGGCTTCTTCTTCCGCGGCAAGAAGATCATTGTCGTCGGCGGGGGAGATTCCGCGATGGAAGAAGCGAACTTCCTGACCCGGTTTGCGTCGGAAGTGACCGTGGTGCATCGCCGGGAAGAGCTGCGCGCTTCGAAGATCATGCAGGAACGCTGCCGCGAAAATCCGAAAATTTCCTGGAAGCTGAACCGCACGCCGCTGGAAGTGGTCGCGGGCGAAAACGGCGTTACCGGGCTGAAGGTCAAAAACAACGCCAGCGGCGAGGAAGAGCTGATCGAAGCGCAAGGGGTATTCGTCGCGATCGGCCATACGCCGAACACGAAGTTCCTCGGCGGACAGGTTGAAACGGACGAACTGGGCTATATCGTGACGAAGCCGGGCTCGACGGAAACAAGCGTGCCTGGAATTTTCGCCTGCGGCGACGTTCAGGACACCAAGTACCGTCAAGCGATCACGGCGGCGGGCAGCGGCTGCATGGCGGCGCTCGATTGCGAGAAATTCCTTGAAGGTTCGGCCGTTCACGACTGGAGCCATACCCTCAGCTAACCATACTTCATCTTAACTTATCCGAGGTGTCAGCCATTATGTCTCAAGCTTTATACGTCGGCGTCGATTTGGGCGGTACAGCGATCAAAGTCGGTTTATGCAACGCTGACGGTCAGTTGCTCCGCATCTACGAAGGTCCGACGCAGACGGACCGGGGTACGGAGGCTATTCTGAACAATATTGCGGCGTACGTAAGGGAACTCGTTCCGCCGGATACGGACGAATGGAACGAGGTTCAGGGAGTCGGCATCGGAATCGCCGGGTTTCTGGACATTCCGAACGGCATTATCGACTTCTCGCCGAATCTTCCTTTCCGCAAGGTGCCGGTTAAGGAGATTATGCAGGAGAAGCTGGGCAAAGCCGTCAAAATCAACAACGACGCCAACGTAGCAGCCCTGGGCGAGGCGTGGGGCGGAGCGGGACGCGGTGTCGCGGACTGCGTCTGCTACACGCTTGGCACGGGAGTCGGCGGAGGCATAATCGTTGGCGGCCGGTTAATCGAAGGGTTCAGCGGCATGGCCGGAGAGCTCGGGCATATGGCGGTCGTTCCCGATCTGGAAGCGATCCAGTGCGGCTGCTCCCAAATGGGATGCCTGGAGACGGTGTCGTCCGCAACCGGGATCATCCGCATGGCGCGCGATGCGGTGGAGCGGGGAGACCGGACTTCGCTCGCATACGTGGAAGAGCTGACGGCCAAGGATGTGTTTGACGCAGCCAAAAACGGCGACGAGGTTGCGCAGCGAATCGTCAGCCGCGCCGCGTTCTACCTGGGCAAATCGATGGCGGCGGTCGCAATCGTCGTGAATCCGCAGCGGTTTATTATCGGCGGCGGGGTCAGCAAGGCGGGCGAGTTCCTGTTCTCGCAGGTCCGCGAAGCGTTCGTCAAGCTGACGCCCGACAGGGCGCGAAACGGCGTCGATATCGTCGCCGCGGAGCTTGGGAACAATGCCGGTGTCGTAGGCGCCGCGGGCTTGTTCCTCCGGGCCTAATCGAGAGTGCGCCTGACTGTCGGCGTTCCTGCGTCGGCAGGCTGGCGCCTTTATTATACGATTCGGCGCGAATCCTTTCTGACGAAGGAGACTGGATATGGATACGCTAAGAGCCAACCCAACGCTGGTCATTATTACGGGAATGTCGGGCGCGGGCAAAACGATTGCCGTGCAAAGCATGGAGGATTTGGGGTTCTTTTGCGTAGACAACCTGCCTCCGGTGCTGATTCCGAAATTTGCGGAATTGATCGACCAGTCGCAGGGCCGCATTGCGAAAGTGGCGCTTGTGATCGATTTGCGGGGACGGGAGTTTTTTACCGCCTTGTCCGAATCGCTTAATTATATTCGCGAACATTATACGATTAACAGCGAGATTCTGTTTCTGGACGCGACGGATTCGGTGCTGGTCCAGCGCTACAAAGAAAGCCGGCGCAGGCATCCGCTCGCTCCGGAAGGCATGCTGCTCGAAGGCATCCAGTTGGAGCGGAAGCTGCTTGAGGACCTGAAGGGAAGAGCTTCCCAGGTCATCGACACCAGCAATTTGAAGCCGGCGCAGCTGAAAGAGCGGATTATCGCCCGCTTTACGAACCTCGACCGGAACGCGATTGCGGTGAACATCACCTCGTTCGGCTTCAAGTACGGCGTGCCGATTGACGCCGATTTGATTTTCGACGTCCGCTTTTTGCCGAATCCTCATTACGTCGAACACCTCCGGCCCCGAACCGGACAGGATCCCGAAGTTTACGAGTACGTGATGAAATGGCCCGAGACGCAAAGCTTTCTTTCCAAGCTTTTGGATTTGTTGCAATTTTTGCTTCCGTTATATCATAAAGAAGGGAAGAGTCAGGTGGTAATCGGCATCGGCTGCACGGGCGGCAAGCACCGGTCGGTGGCGCTGGCCGAGTACCTGGGGCGCACGCTCGGGACGAGCGAAACGGAAACGGTGCGCGTCAGCCATCGCGACGCAGATCGCGATCGACACGGATGAGGCGGTGAAGGGATGAACATAACGGCCAAGGGGGCCGGGCGCAAACCGCGAATCGTCGTCATTGGAGGCGGGACGGGGCTGTCGGTGATGCTTCGCGGACTGAAGCATAAGAGGCTCGACATTACCGCCATTGTGACGGTGGCCGACGACGGAGGCAGTTCGGGCATTCTCCGGGAAGAGTTGCGGATGCCGCCTCCGGGCGACATCCGCAACGTGCTGACGGCGCTTGCCGATGCGGAGCCGCTGCTTGCGGATATGCTTTCCTACCGGTTCCATAATGGAACAGGACTAGCCGGACATAGTTTGGGCAATCTGATACTGGCGGCGATAACGGATATATCGGGCGACTTCGTAACCGGCATTCGGGAGTTGAGCCGGGTGCTCGCGGTGCGGGGCCGGGTGCTTCCCGCTGCGAATCAGGCCATTGTGCTGAAGGCGGAAATGACGGACGGCACCTGCGTCACCGGGGAATCTGCCATCCCGAAAGCCGGAAGGCAGATCCGGCGGGTCTTTATCGAGCCGGCGCAAGTCGAGGCGCTGCCGGAGGCGGTCGAGGCGATCCGGGAAGCGGATGCCATTCTGGTCGGGCCGGGCAGTCTTTATACAAGCATTATGCCCAATCTGCTGGTGCCGAAGCTGGCGGAAGCGATCGTAGCGTCCGATGCGATCAAAATTTTCGTGTGCAATGTCATGACGCAGCCTGGAGAAACGGACAATTATTCGGTCAGCGATCATTTGAACGCGATTCATGCGCACGTCGGCCATCATTTGTTCGATTATGTCATCGTTAACGACGGAGAAATTCCTCCCCAGGTTCACAGCATGTACGCCGAGCAAGGCGCCAAAGCGGTCCATCTGGACCTGGACGAGGTTACCCGTCAGGGATACAAGGTTATTGCTGACAGGCTCGTTCTGTTCCGCACTTATTTGCGGCACGATGCAGCCAAGCTAAGCGAACATATTTACCAGTTGGTGGAGAACTGGATGCTGAGAAAGGAGTGAGCGTCGTGTCTTTCGCGGCTCAAACGAAAAAAGAATTGACGATGGTGGAGGCGGAACCGTGCTGTGAGATTGCGGAGCTGTCCGCACTGATTCGGATGAACGGGACGGTTCAACTCACCAACAAGCGGATCGTTCTGGACATCTCCACCGAGAATGCCGCGATTGCGCGTCGGATCTACACCTTAATGAAGCGCCATTTTGCCGTGCCGACAGAGCTGCTCGTGCGCAAGAAAATGCGGCTGAAAAAAAACAACGTCTATATCGTGCGGGTACCGGCCGGCGTGGAGCAACTGCTGAAGCAGCTGATGATCACGAGCGAAGGCTTTCAATTTCATCCCAAAATCAACAAAGAGCTGATCCGCAAGCCTTGCTGCAAACGCGCCTATTTGCGCGGAGCTTTTCTGGCCGGAGGCTCGGTCAACAATCCGGAAGGTTCGTCCTATCACCTGGAAATCGCCTCGATGTATGAGGAGCACTGCCGGTCGCTTGCGGAGCTGGCGAACAAGTTTCACTTGAACGCCCGGTTCATTGAGCGCAAAAAGGGCTTCATCCTCTACATCAAAGAAGGCGAAAAAATCATCGAATTTCTGAATATAATCGGCGCTCATCAGGCGCTGTTCAAATTTGAGGACGTTCGCATCATGCGCGACATGCGGAATTCCGTCAACCGGATCGTCAACTGCGAGACGGCGAACCTGAACAAGACGATCGGGGCCGCGATTCGGCAAATCGACAACATCAAGCTTCTGCAGAAGGAAGTGGGCCTGGAAAATTTGCCCGAACGGCTTCGGGAGGTTGCCGAAATTCGCCTTAAGCATCCCGATTTGAATTTGAAGGAAGTCGGCGATATGCTTAAAGGGCAAGTCAGCAAGTCCGGCGTCAATCACCGGCTGCGCAAAATCGACGAGTGGGCCGAAAAAATCCGGAACGGCGGAGCATAAGCGTCTGGCGCAACCGTTCGAATCAATGCTATAATAAGTGACAGACTAGGTACGGTAGGTCCCGCGATCGGGACGAAATCAGACAGGGGGTATCCGTTCCATGACGAGACAGCCGGTGGTTGTTCGGCTTAAGACGGGGCTTCACGCCAGACCGGCGGCTTTATTTGTACAAGAAGCCAATAAATTTTCCTCTGACGTCTTCGTGGAGAAAGACGACAAGAAAGTGAATGCCAAAAGCATCATGGGGATTATGAGTCTGGCGATCAGCTCGGGCACGGAAGTATACATCAGTGCCGAGGGTTCGGACGCAGAGCAAGCTGTAACCGCTTTAGTTCAGCTGGTCAGCAAGGAAGAACTTGAAAACCAATAAAAACGACCTTTTGCGACAAGCTCCCGGAAGGGAGCTTGTTGCGTTTTGGTGTTTGGCATGGTCTGCGCATGTTTGCAACCTTTTCCGCCTATGCTGCGTTAGGGAGGATAAACAGGGAAAGGGGCTTGAACGATGAAAAACAAAGGCATGATCATCGCAGCTGCTCTGCTGGTGATGGCAATCGGCTGGTTCGGTTTCGGACACGGGGAGGCGGAATCGGCGAAAGCGGAGTCGCTTGCGGCGCAGTCGGCCGGATATGCGCCCAATACGGTTACGGTTGAAGCCCAAGGCTCGGTTAAGGTGGAACCGGATGTGGCTTACGTGAACGTTGCGGTGGAGACGCGGGGGCAGAGCGCAAAGGAAGCACAGCAGGCGAATGCGGACAAGTTCGCGGCCGTAGAGAAAACGTTGTACGAAACGTATGCGATCGACAAAAAGGATGTGCAGACGACAAACTTCAACGTCTATCCGGAATACAATTATACGGAGAAAGACGGTCAGGTTCTGAAAGGATATGTGGCGCTTCACCAGGTGCAAATCACGTACCGCAAGCTGTCCGAGATCGGCAAGCTGTTGGATGCGCTTGCGGCATCCGGCGCGAACCGGATGGACGGCGTGACGTTCGGCACGGAAAAGCGGGAGCAGTACGAACTGGAGGCGCTGAAAAAAGCGATGGCAAACGCTAGCGCCAAGGCGAGCGTGCTGGCGTCCTCGGGCAACCGCCAGCTCGGCGGCGTCATCCATATCGTGCAGGGCGACGCAGCGCCCATCCCGGTCGCGCAAGCCTCCACGATGAAGGAGGCCAAGATGATGGCGAGCGATTCCGCCGCTTCATCTTCCGTCCAGTCCGGACAAATCGAGATTACGGCAAACGTAACGGTCCAATACGAATTAAAGTAACGCTCGGCAGGGGCTGGCCCGTAAGTAGTGAAATCTACGGAGGGTCGGCTCTTTTTATGTCGTAAAAAGCTTTTGGTTGTACAATTCACGGTGGGAAGGAAAGTTGATCCCGTCTTTGGGCTGGTCTGTCCGCATTCTTTTTTCGGTGGGAGCACCCCCCGTCCGCTTGGCCGGTCTGGTGGGCAGGAAGCCCGATGTAGTTGCCGCAGAAGCAATTAAAACGGGGGCGTGCGCGGAAATGGGCTGTGCAGTTGCCGTTAAAGTAACTGCAGTCCCGATTGGACGGTCCGGCGCTTAGGCGTAGCGGCCACGCAAAAGCCCCCGGTAATAAAGCCGGGGGCTTTTGCGCGTGCGGACTGTGGAAATTAAACCGTTTCTAATCTATCTTGTCTTGCATGTCCGAATCATGTTATTCAGGCTTTCAGCCTGTGCTCCAGGCGGCGGAGCTCGATAGCGTCTTCCAGCAACTCGATGAATTCGGCCGACAAGTTCATCTTCTTGGCTTCACGGTACACTTCCAACAGGTGCTCGTCATTCAAAGGGCGAAGCAGCGACGCTTTATCGCTTAAGCTCCGCGCGGCGATGGTGTCAGGAATGTCCGCACTGCGGCTGGCGGTTGCTGAATCTTTTGCGGTTGAGGTTCGCGGTACCAGTCGAACGATGTGCGACGTGCGACTCATGGGGATCCCCCCTTTGCAAGATTCCTAGGCTTTAGCTAGATATGGTTGTTTATGGAATGTTTCTCTAGCTTAGAATAACACGTTATGAAAAATTCGCAGAGGGGGGATTCACAGATTTGAATTCCTGTTGACAAAAGAGAAAGATTATGATAATAAAGCCTCCCCTCGTTTGGACGAAACGGGGGAGGCGGGCAAGCGGGGCGCAGCCGTCAGAATTTCTCGATGACTTTGTCAACGAGGCCGTATTCTCTGGCGGTTTCCGCGTCCATGAAGTTATCGCGGTCGGTGTCCTTTTCGATTTTTTCGAGCGGTTGGCCGGTCCGTTCGGCCAGAATGCGGTTCAGTTTGTCCCGCATTTTCAGAATGCGGCGGGCTCTGATCTCGATATCGCTGGCCTGGCCTTCGGCGCCGCCGAGCGGCTGGTGGATCATCACTTCGCTGTTGGGCAGCGCGAAGCGTTTGCCTTTCGCGCCCGCCGCGAGCAGGAAAGCACCCATCGAAGCGGCCAAGCCCACGCAAATCGTGGAGACGTCCGGCTTGATGAATTGCATCGTGTCGTAAATCGCCATCCCCGCCGTAATGGATCCGCCGGGACTGTTAATGTAAAGGCTGATGTCCTTCTCCGGATCGTCGGCAGCGAGGAACAGCATCTGCGCAATGACCGAGTTGGCAACAGCGTCGTTTATCGGCGAACCGAGAAAGATGATTCGATCCTTAAGCAAACGGGAATAAATGTCGTAGGCCCGTTCTCCCCGGTTGGTTTGTTCGATGACCATAGGAATGAAACTCATGCGATTCATCCTCCTTCGTTTGATTGTGAAGTGATTCCATCATAAACCATCCAAACGAAAAAGTCAAAAAAGGTCAAACAAAGGGCAGAAAAAAACCAGCTATCTTGATCAGCCGGCCGCTTAAACCCATGAAGGGCTGCTATTAGATTGAGTATTGGCGCGCCCGTAGGGAATCGAACCCCAATCTCAGGCTCCGGAGGCCTGCGTCATATCCTTTGGACCACGGGCGCATACTTGAAAGGATAAACCGTGCGCTGCAAGTTTGACAGCAAGAGTTATTATAGGCCAAACGCCAACAAAAAGCAAGAGCCCCCGCAAAAAGAAATTCAGTCCCGATTCGCAGGGCCGGTTGCTCTTGCAAGCGGCGTGAAGTTGGATTAAAATAATGGTGGGACTTAAAATGCAGTAGCGGGACGATTAGCGTCCAGCTTCGACGCCCGCATTCGTGCCGACTCCATCCGGCATCAGGGGAGGCCGGTAACATGCAGAACATCCTTCATATTCAAAAAAAGCTTGTGCCGGATTTGGTGCAGGTCATGCAAAAGCGTTACAAAATCCTGCACCAAATTCTCGTGTCCGGAACCGTGGGCAGAAGAACGCTGGCGGCAAGCCTCGATCTTACGGAACGCACCCTTCGCTCCGAGCTCGACATCTTGCGCGAGCAGGGTCTGCTTGAGACCGGAACGACCGGAATGACGCTTACCGAATCCGGCAGGCGGCTGCTCGAGGAGCTGGAACCGTTCGTCAAGGAAGTGTTCGGGCTTTCGGAGCTCGAAGAAGCGGTCCGGCTGAAGTTCGGGCTGCGCAAGGTCGTGGTCGTGCCGGGGGATTCCGACGTTTCGGAAGATGCGAAGCGGGAGATCGGCCGGGCCGGAAGCCGGGTGCTCAGCCAGTCGCTCTCGCCCGGCGATATCGTCGCCGTCATGGGCGGCACGACGATGGCGCGAATGGCCGCCCAGATCAAAGTGCAGGCCCCGCTGACGGACAACTGGTTCGTGCCTGCCAGGGGAGGCCTCGGGGAGAGCGTCGAGTACCAAGCGAACACGATCGCCTCGGAGCTGGCCAAGCGCACCGGAGCGCGCTACCGGATGCTGCACGTTCCCGACCATCTGAGCGAGGAAGCCTATCAGACGATCATGCAGGAGCCGAACGTCCGGGAAGTGGTGGACATGATCCGAAGGGCCCGCATCGTCGTACACGGCATCGGCGACGCGATCACGATGGCCCGGCGGCGGAAGCTCGACGCGGATACCGTTCGGGAGCTTCTGAAAGACGGGGCGCTCGCGGAGGCGTTCGGGTACTACTTTGACAAGAACGGAGCCGTCATCCATCGGATGGCGACTGCGGGGCTCAGGCTGGAAGACATCGAAGCCGCCGAAACGGTCATCGGACTTGCGGGCGGACGAAGCAAGGGCGAGGCGATCGCCGCGGTGCTGCGGTTCGGGCATGACGACATTCTCGTCACCGACGAAGCGGCGGCGGAGGAAGCCTTGAAGCACGGCTGACCAAGCCGGCAGCCGGGCAAATGCGATGGTGGTCTGGGCGCAATGTTTCAGAGCGCCTGATATAGATCAAATTTGAATAACAGAATGTCAAGGAGGAACCATTCATGAGTGTTAAAATCGGTATTAACGGTTTCGGTCGCATCGGACGCAACGTATTCCGCGCATCGCTGAACAACCCGAATGTCGAAGTTGTGGCGATCAACGACCTGACGAGCGTAGACACGCTGGCGCACCTGTTGAAATACGATACGACGCACGGCAAGCTGAACGCGACGGTCGAAGTCGCCGACGGCGCGCTGATCGTCAACGGCAAAACGATCAAAGTATTCGCGGAACGCGATCCGGGCGCTCTGCCTTGGGCTTCCGTAGGCGCTGAAATCGTCGTCGAATCGACGGGTATCTTCACCGCCAAGGAAAAAGCCGAACTGCACCTGAAAGGCGGCGCGAAGAAAGTCATCATCTCCGCTCCGGCTACGAACGAAGACATCACGATCGTTATGGGCGTCAACCACGAAAAGTACGACCCGGCCGTTCACCACGTCATCTCCAACGCTTCCTGCACGACCAACTGTCTGGCTCCGTTCGCCAAAGTTTTGAACGACAAGTTCGGTATCGTCAAAGGCATGATGACGACGGTTCACTCCTACACGAACGACCAGCAAGTGCTGGACCTGCCGCATAAAGACCTGCGCCGCGCCCGCGCTGCCGCAGAGAACATCATTCCGTCCACGACGGGCGCTGCCAAGGCGGTTGCCCTCGTGCTGCCGGAACTGAAAGGCAAGCTGAACGGCATGGCGATGCGCGTTCCGACGCCGAACGTATCCGTTACCGACCTGGTTGCCGAGCTGAAAGTCAACGTAACGGTCGAAGAAGTCAACGCCGCGCTGAAAGAAGCCGCGGAAGGCCCGCTCAAAGGCATTCTGAACTATTCCGAAGAGCCGCTCGTTTCGAGCGACTACAACGGCGATCCGGCTTCCTCCACGATCGATGCGCTGTCCACGATGGTCGTGGAAGGCAACCTGGTTAAAGTCGTCTCCTGGTACGACAACGAGTGGGGCTACTCCAACCGCGTCGTCGATCTGGCCGCTTACATCGCAAGCAAAGGCCTGTAATTCGTCCCAAAAGCCATATAGCCGCAACGGAAGAGGAGGCGCACGCTCCTCTTCCTCCGCGATTCGGGAAGTAGATGATGTCCTTTATCTTTCTCCGAATCGGCTCCGCTAAAACGGGTGCGCCCCGGGAAACGGACGGCGCAGCCGTTTTACTTGGATATACGGGGTTTGCTCTTTGACGTGCCGGTCCGTAAGGCCGCTTTCGTTTGAGAGCCGACTAACTCTGAAGGAGAGCTGACCATGAACAAAAAAAGCGTACGCGACGTAGACGTTCAAGGCAAAAAAGTATTTGTGCGGGTTGACTTCAACGTGCCGCTCGAGAACGGGAGCATTACGGACGACACCCGCATCCGCGAGACGCTGCCGACGATCCGGTATCTGATCGAACGCGGCGCCAAAATCATTCTCGCAAGCCATCTCGGCCGTCCGAAAGGCGCGGTTGTGGAAGAGCTTCGGCTTACGCCGGTCGCCGCGCGTCTGTCCGAGCTGCTGGGCAAGCCGGTAGCCAAAGCGGACGAAGCGATTGGCGACGCCGTCAAGGCGAAGGTTGCCGCGCTCAATGACGGCGACGTCCTGCTGCTGGAGAACGTACGCTTCTATCCCGGCGAAGAGAAGAACGATCCCGAGCTGGCCAAGGCCTTTGCCGAACTGGCCGACCTGTACGTCAACGACGCCTTCGGCGCCGCGCACCGCGCGCACGCGTCGACGGAAGGCATCGCGCATCACCTGCCTGCGGTCGCCGGCTTGCTGATGGAGAAGGAATTGGACGTGCTCGGCCGCGCGCTGAACAACCCGGAGCGCCCGTTCACGGCGATCGTCGGCGGCTCCAAAGTCAAGGACAAGATCGACGTCATCAACAAGATGATCGAAATTGCGGACAACATCATCATCGGCGGCGGTCTTTCCTACACGTTCTTCAAGGCAAAAGGCTACGAGATCGGAAAATCGCTGTGCGACGATTCCAAGCTCGACTTGACGCTCGAATTCATCGAGAAAGCGAAGAAGCTCGGCAAAAACTTCTATCTCCCGGTAGACGTCGTGGTAACGGACGAATTCAGCGCTTCGGCCAATACGAAAGTCGTCCCTGTTGACGCCATCCCGGCGGACTGGGAAGGCATCGACATCGGACCGAAAACCCGCGAAATTTACGCGGACGTCATCAAAAACTCCAAGCTCGTCGTCTGGAACGGACCGATGGGCGTGTTCGAAATCGAGCCGTTCTCTCACGGCACCCGCGCGGTAGCGCAAGCCTGCGCCGATACGTCCGCCTACACGGTGATCGGCGGTGGGGATTCGGCGGCGGCTGCCGAGAAGTTCCACCTGGCGAACAAGATGGACCATATTTCCACCGGCGGCGGCGCGTCGCTCGAATTCATGGAGGGCAAAGCCCTGCCGGGCGTTGTGGCGCTAAACGACAAGTGAGGTTGAGAATATGAGCAGAACTCCGATTATTGCGGGCAACTGGAAAATGTTCAAGACGGCAGGAGAGGCCGTTGCCTTCGCGAACGAAGTGAAAGGCAAGGCGGAGATCGACGGCGTCGAGAGCGTCATCTGCGCTCCGTTCACCGCGCTGCCCGCGCTCGCGGACGCGCTGAAAGGCACGACGATCAAAATCGGCGCGCAAAACCTGCACTTCGAGGACAGCGGCGCTTTTACCGGCGAGATCAGCGGCGTCATGCTGAAAGACCTCGGCGTTCACTATGTCATCGTCGGCCACTCCGAACGCCGCCAATATTTCGCGGAAACCGACGAGATCGTCAACAAAAAGGTGTTCGCGGCTTTCAAGCACGGCTTGACTCCGATTATCTGCGTGGGCGAAAAACTCGAAGAACGCGAAGCGGGCAAGACGAAGGACGTATGCAAAGTTCAAACCGAAGGCGCGCTTAAAGGGCTGACCGCCGAGCAAGCCGCACAGGCCGTTATTGCGTACGAGCCGATCTGGGCGATCGGCACGGGCAAATCTTCGACGGCCGAGGACGCAAACGAAGTGATCGGCTATATTCGCAGCGTCGTCGCCGGCCTGTTCGGCGAGGAGGCGGCCGCCAAGATCCGGATTCAATACGGCGGCAGCGTCAAGCCGAACAACGTGGCCGAGTACCTCGGCCAATCCGAAATCGACGGCGCGCTCGTCGGCGGAGCCAGCCTGGAGCCGGCTTCGTACATTGCGCTCGTCGAGGGGGCGAAGTAAGATGAGCCAAGCTCCGAAACCGGTTGCGCTGATCATTCTCGACGGCTTCGGCCTGCGGGACGAAGTGGAGGGCAATGCGGTCGCGCAAGCGAAAAAGCCGAACTTCGACAAGTATTGGGCACAATATCCGCATACGCAGCTTACCGCGCAAGGGGAAGCCGTCGGGCTTCCGGAAGGCCAGATGGGCAACTCCGAAGTCGGCCATCTGAACATCGGCGCGGGCCGGATCGTCTATCAGGATTTGACCCGAATCACGAAGTCGATCCGCGAAGGGGATTTCTTCACCAACGAAACGCTGCTGGGGGCGGTCCGCCACGCCAAAGAGAACGGCAAAAAGCTGCATTTCTACGGGCTGCTCTCCGACGGCGGCGTGCACAGCCATATTGCGCATCTGTTCGCGCTGCTGGACCTTGCCAAGAAGGAACAGATCGAGGACGTTTACATTCACGCGTTTCTGGACGGACGCGACGTGGCGCCCGACAGCGCGGTCCGCTACCTGCAGCAGCTGCAGGAGAAGATCGCCGAGGTCGGCGTCGGCAAAATCGCCACAATCCAGGGCCGCTACTATGCGATGGACCGCGACAAGCGCTGGGAGCGGGTCGAAAAGTCGTACCGCGCGATGGTGTACGGCGAAGGACCGACCGCAACCGACCCGGTGCAGGCCGTGAAGGAATCGTACGAGAAATCGGTTCTGGACGAGTTCGTGCTGCCGACGGTTATCGTCGGCGAGGACGGCAAGCCGGTCGGCCTGGTGGAATCGGGCGATTCGGTCATCTTCTTCAACTTCCGTCCGGACCGGGCGATCCAGTTGTCGCAAGTGTTCACGAACGAAGACTTCCGCGGCTTCGACCGCGGTCCGAAGCAGCCGAAGGACCTGTATTTCGTCTGCATGACGCTGTTCTCGGAGACCATCGGAGGCTATGTCGCCTATAAGCCGAAGGAGCTTGACAACACGTTCGGAGAAGTGCTTGTTCAGCACGGCAAGACGCAGCTTCGCATCGCCGAGACCGAGAAGTATCCGCACGTCACGTTCTTCTTCAGCGGCGGACGCGACATTCAGCTTCCCGGCGAGACGCGGATTCTGATCAACTCGCCGAAGGTAGCGACCTATGACCTGAAGCCGGAGATGAGCGCCTACGAGGTTGCGGACGCGGCGGTGAAGGAAATCGAAGCCGGCAAGCACGACGCCATCATCCTGAACTTCGCCAACCCGGACATGGTCGGCCACTCCGGCATGCTGGAGCCGACGATCAAAGCGGTGGAAGCGACGGACGAATGCCTCGGCCGCGTCGTCGACGCGGTGCTGGCGAAGGGCGGCGTCGCGGTGATCATCGCCGACCACGGCAACGCCGACATGGTCATCGACGAGAACGGCCGTCCGCACACGGCGCATACGACGAACCCGGTGCCTTGCATCGTCACCAAGCCCGGCCTGACGCTGCGCGACGGAGGCATCCTGGCGGATGTCGCGCCGACGCTGCTGGCGCTGATGGGTCTTCCGCAGCCGGCGGAAATGACGGGCCAATCGCTGATCAAGGCTTAAGCCGCGTCCGCCGGGCCCTTTCGGGGCGGCGGGACGGCCTCAAAATACGAACAAACAGGAGTGTTAACCGATGACGATCATTACTGATGTGTACGCTCGTGAAGTATTGGACTCCCGCGGCAATCCGACCGTCGAAGTCGAAGTCACTCTGGAATCCGGCGCGTGCGGCACGGCTATCGTTCCGTCCGGCGCTTCCACCGGCGCTTACGAAGCCGTTGAGCTGCGCGACGGCGACAAGAGCCGTTACCTGGGCAAAGGCGTTCTGAAAGCGGTGGAGAACGTCAACACGGTGATCGCGCCGGAAATCATCGGCTTCGACGCGCTGGATCAAGTCGCCGTCGACCGCAAAATGATCGAGCTGGACGGAACGCCGAACAAAGGGAAGCTGGGCGCGAACGCGATTCTGGCCGTCTCGATCGCCGTCGCCCGCGCTGCGGCCGACGCGCTGGGCGTTTCGCTGTCCGCATACCTGGGCGGCTTTAACGCCAAAGTGCTGCCGGTTCCGATGATGAACATTGTCAACGGCGGCGCGCACGCGGACAACAACGTCGACGTGCAAGAGTTCATGATTTTGCCGGTCGGCGCTCCGTCCTTCAAGGAAGCGCTGCGCACGGGCGCGGAAATTTTCCACTCCCTGAAAGCCGTTTTGAAATCCAAAGGCCTGAGCACGGCCGTAGGCGACGAAGGCGGTTTTGCGCCGAACTTCGGCTCCAACGAAGAAGCGCTGGCTACGATTATCGAAGCCATCGAAAAAGCCGGCTACAAACCGGGCGTTGACGTCTTCCTCGGCATGGACGTCGCTTCCACCGAATTCTACAAAGACGGCAAATACCATCTGGAAGGCGAAGGCAAGTCCTTCACCTCCGAAGAATTCGTCGATCTGCTCGCAAGCTGGGTAGAGAAATATCCGCTGATCACGATCGAAGACGGCTGCTCCGAGGACGACTGGGAAGGCTGGAAGCTGCTGACCGAAAGACTGGGCGGCAAAGTTCAGCTTGTCGGCGACGACCTGTTCGTCACGAACACGACGCGTCTGGCCCAAGGCATCGAGAAGGGCATCGGCAACTCCATTCTCGTCAAAGTCAACCAAATCGGCACCCTGACCGAAACGTTCGACGCGATCGAAATGGCGAAACGCGCGGGCTACACCGCCGTTATCTCCCACCGCTCCGGCGAATCCGAGGACAGCACGATTGCCGACATCGCGGTTGCAACCAACGCCGGCCAAATCAAAACCGGCGCTCCGTCCCGTACGGACCGCGTTGCGAAGTACAACCAGCTGCTCCGCATCGAAGACCGTCTGGGCGCTACGGCGCAATACGCCGGCAAGTCCGCGTTCTACAACCTGCGCAGCTTCAAGTAATTCTTAGGCCGCGCTTCATCCATACATTCCCTTCGAAAGACGGATCCGACTGCCGTTGCGCTCGGGTCTGTCTTTTTCTTTTCCCGGCGGGCCATGGGGACCAAATGCCATAAGAAGATAGCCAAAACAGCGATTCGAACAAGAAGGCGTTTTCCTTATAATGGGGGATATAGACATGCGTTTGCCGAGGCAAGCGCAAATCGAGTTCTCAGGAGGCCATTCCGATGAGCAAGCCACAATTGGGCATTCAGCTTTATTCCGTTCGCGATCGCAGCGAACGCGACTTTCTCGGCACGATCCGCGAGGTGGCGGAAATCGGTTACCGCAACGTGGAGCTGGCGGGGACGTTCGGGTTCTCCGCACGCGAAGTGCGCCGGGCGCTCGACGATGCCGGACTGAACGCACCCTCCGCGCATATCGGCCTGCCGTTCAAAGAACCGGACAAAGTGGGCGAGCATCTGAAGCAGCAAATCGAATACGCGCTGGAACTCGGCTTGAAACGGTTTATCGTCCCGTCCTATCCGCTTGCGGAGGAACCGACGGAGGACGATGTGGCGAAGTTTGCGGCGGCGATTCAGGAGGCGGCCGAAACGGTGACCAAAGCCGGTCTGCAATTCGGGTACCATAACCATGCTTTTGAATTCAAGACGGTCGGCGGCAAGCCCGTGATCGATCATCTGCTGGAACGGGTTGCGCCCGAGCTGCTGTTCGCCGAATTCGACCTTGGCTGGGTGAAGGTAGGCGGCCAGGATCCGGCGGCATACGTCCGCAAATATGCGGGAAGGGTGCCCGTCGTCCATGCGAAGGACTTCAAGGAGGACGGCGTCGACACCGAGATCGGACACGGCACGGTCGACTGGGATTCGGCCCTGGCGGCTTGCGAAGAGGCGGGCGTCGAGTATGTCATTATCGAACAGGAACGGTACGACGTCAGCTCTCTGGAAAGCGCCAAGCTGAACTTCGCGTGGTTCAAAAACCGCGGTTACGTTTAAGAGGACGCTGAAAGAGGCGACAAAACCGGGGGCAGCCGAGATCTGCCGGGAAAGTGAAATTGGGATCAACCGGGGAACAACTGCTGCCCCTGTTTCAGCATCCGGGGAAACCGGGATCAAACCGCAGAGCCGCGGGAAAACGGAATCGCTAAAACCATCCGCCTCGTTCCCTGCAAAGGGAACCGGGCGTTTTTTGTTGCGGCACGAAGACATGCGGCAACCGAGTCATTGGACGCGGCCGCCGCGGCGAAAGCTTCAGGCCATTCATTCCTTTTCCGGTTCGGGCGGCAGCGGCTCTTCCTGCGCTTTGCGCGCAAATCCGGCTTCGATTTTTTTGCTGATCCACAGCGAGGCCGCGACAAGCAGCGCGACATACAGAAGCTGGACCGGATGCCTGACGAATCGGGACACGTCGTATCCGATGAGCGAGACGGCCATGACCATGACCGCTTTGCCGAAGGCGATGGCGATCAGAAAAGACCGGATCGGCATGCGGGCCAAACCCGCCGCGATGTTGATGACGACAAACGGCCCGACGGGTAAAAGGCTGAGCAGAAACACGTAGCTGAACGCATTGCGCCTGACCCACAGGACGCCTCTTTGCACCTTGGGCCTGCGGGCCCAGCGGTCCAGGAGCGGGTGCCCGGCCATTTTTCTCACAATCAGAAATGTGGTCATGCAGCCGGCGACTATACCGATCCAGGAGTAGAGAAAGCCGAGCCACAAGCCGTATACCGCGGCGTTGACGCCCACGATCAGCAGGGTGGGAAGCGGCGGCACGAACGACTTGGCGAAGGTGAGCAGAATCCCGGGCAGCGGCCCAAGCGAACGGTATCGTTCCAGCCAGGCGCGGAGGTCTTCTTCGGTCAAGTTTTGCAAAGCATCGGCAATATCCATCCGCACACATTCCTTTGGGATTGATGGTTATTTTTCACAAACATCTTCATAAAGAGTGTACACCATGCGCGGCGGGTTGCAAAAGACGCCTCGATCCGGGCGAACGCTTTCCGGCGCCGGCCGCTGGAGAGGCAGCCTCGCTTGCGGTGCGGTCCATCCTGTGGGCGCTGCATCCTCCGGGTTGTCACCCGGGCTCCGCTGTGCTAAAATGAAAATACTGTTGTCTGCTACGTACTGGAGGTGGAAGCAATGGGTGCATTAGAAATCGCTCTGAAAATTTTGCTGGTTATTTTCTCGCTTGGCTTGATCGCCGTCGTCCTTCTGCAGCGCGGGAAGAGCGCAGGGCTGTCGGGCGCCATCTCCGGGGGTGCGGAACATTTGTTCGGCAAACAGAAAGCACGGGGACTGGATCTGTTCCTGCAGCGTTTGACGGTGGGTCTTGCGGCCGGATTTTTCATTCTGTCGCTGATCGTCGCTTACGTCGTAACGGTTTAACGATGAACGGAATAAGAACGGGGAGCGGTTGCTTCTCGTTTTTTTTATATAATCGCGAATATACCATGTCTCAATGACGGCCGGAAGAAGAATTTCGCCAACTATTTCATTTTTGGGCCCCAATGCTTCGGTCTTTCTGATTGCCGGGAATCGAAAGCGTAAATACTATAACAAGACGAGGTGATGCGGGTGCCATTGTGTACGGAGCAGGAACTGCTCAGCTTTATGCGGGAGAGCGCATATAAACCGTTAACGTACCAGGAGCTGGAGAAACATTTTGAGATTACGGACGCCGCGGAGTTTAAAGCGTTTTTGCGGATGCTGAACGAATTGGAACAGCAGGGGAAAATCATGCGAACCCGGACGGAGCGCTACGGCGTGCCGGAACGGATGAATCTGGTGCGGGGCCGGCTGCAGGCGCATGCCAAAGGGTTTGCTTTTGTGCTGCCCGACGAGCCGGGCCATCCGGATTTGTATATTCACGCCAACGACTTGAAGGGCGCCATGAACGGCGACATCGTGCTGGCGCGGATCACGTCGAAGAGCAATGCCGGCTCCCGGTTGGAAGGGGAAGTCGTTCGCATCGTAAGGCGCGCGGTGACGCAGGTCGTCGGCGTCTTCGAAAACCACGAGAGCTACGGCTTCGTGCTGCTGGACGACAAGCGGATCAACAAGGATATTTTTGTGCGGCCGGAGGGTTTTCACGGCGCGGTGACGGGGCAAAAGGTCGTCGTCAATATTATCCACTACCCGGAAGGACGCTCCGCCGCCGAAGGCGAAGTGGTCGAAATTCTCGGGCATAAGGACGATCCGGGCGTCGACATCCTGAGCATTATCCGCAAGCACGGGCTGCCGGAGGCTTTTCCGGCGGAAGTGATGGCCGAGGCGGAAGCGGTTCCGGATTCGATCCGGGAGGAAGAGATCGTCCAGCAGGGACGCCGGGACTTGCGGGACCGCACCATCGTCACCATCGACGGCGAAGACGCCAAAGACCTTGACGACGCGGTCAATGTGGAGCGGCTGCCGAACGGCAACCTGCTGCTGGGCGTGCATATCGCCGATGTCGGTTATTATGTCCGCGAAAACTCGCGGCTCGATGAGGAAGCGTACAACCGCGGCTGCAGCGTCTATCTGGTCGACCGGGTGATCCCGATGCTGCCGCACCGGCTGTCGAACGGCATTTGTTCGCTGCATCCGAAGGTGGACCGGCTGACGCTGACGTGCGAGATGGAATTCGAGCCCAAGACGCTCCGCCTGGTCCGGCACGATATTTATCCGAGCGTTATTCGTTCGACGGAACGGATGACGTATACCAACGTCCGCAAAATTCTCGTGGACCAGGATCCCGAACTGTTGGAGCGCTACGCACCTCTGGTCGATATGTTCCGGCTGATGGAGGAGCTGGCGATGGGGCTGCGGGCGAAGCGGATGCGGCGCGGGGCGATCGACTTCGATTTTCAGGAGTCGAAGGTCATCGTGGACGATCAGGGCAAGCCGGTCGATATCGTCAAAAGGGAACGTTCGGTCGCGGAGCAGATTATCGAAGAGTTCATGCTGGCGGCCAACGAGACGGTCGCGGAACATTTTCACTGGCTGAAGGTGCCGTTTTTGTACCGGGTTCACGAGGAACCGGACGGCGAGAAGCTGATGACGTTCGTGCAGTTCGCGAGCAACTTTGGCTATACGGTGCGCGGCAAGGGCAATTCCGTTCATCCGCGGGCGCTGCAATCGCTGCTTGAGGAAATCCGCGGCACGAAGGAAGAGACGGTAATCAGCACGATGATGCTGCGCTCGATGAAGCAGGCGAAGTACGACGCGCAAAGCCTCGGGCACTTCGGGCTGGCGGCGGAGTTTTATACGCACTTTACGTCGCCGATCAGGCGGTATCCGGACCTTGTCATTCACCGCATTATCCGCGAGGTGATCGAAAACGGCGGCATGCTGCCGGAGGAGCGGTTCGACGCGCTGGCGCTGCGGATGCCGGACATCGCCCAGCAGTCGTCGGAGCGGGAGCGCGTTGCGGTGGACGCGGAGCGCGACACGGAAAAGCTGAAAAAAGCCGAGTTCATGCTGGACAAAATCGGCGAGGAGTTCGACGGCATCATCAGCGGCGTGACCGGCTTCGGCATGTTCGTGGAGCTGGAAAACACGGTCGAGGGCCTGATTCGGCTGAGCGATCTGACAGACGATTATTATCATTTTGACGAGCGGCATATGATGCTGCTCGGCGAGCGCACGTCGAAGATGTACCGGATCGGCGACGAGGTGCGCATCCGCGTGGCGCGGGTGAACATGGACGACCATAACATCGACTTCGAATTGGTCGACATGAAGCCGCGCCGAGCGGGAGGCAGGGCCAGCTTCGGTGAAGCTGGCCCGATCGGGGGCGGCCGCCGGGCAGGGGCCGGCCGCAAGAAGCGCGGCCGCCGGGACGAGCGGGCGCTTGGTTTGGGCGCGGCCGCCGATGGCGGCAAGCGCAGGGGCGCCGGCGCCGCGGCGGAACCGGCCGCGGCGGGGCGCAAGGGCAAGCGGCGCGGCAAGGGCGCCGTGGCGCTGGAGGCGGCGCCGGCGGAGGGCGCCGCAAAGCCGGCCCGCGCGAAGCGGGGCGGCAAGGGCCGGGCGGCGGAGCCGGCGTTTGCGCCGGAACCGGAGGTAAACCGCGATTCCGCCGACTATATCCCTCCGGCTTCGGAAACGAAAGTCACCCTGGACATGTGGGGACTGCCCGTTACCGGACGCAGCGAGCGCTCCTACACCGGCCGCAAGTCCGCAACCGGCGAAGCCGGAGGCCGCAAAGGCCGCAAGCGCAGGGCGACAGGCCTCGCCGCCGCCAAAGAAGCGGGCAAAGCCGGCGCCAAGCGGAAAAAACGCAAACAGTAACGCTGTGCAGGAAGTCGCCGGCTTGTCCGGCTTCTTTTCTTGTCCGGTTCCTTTTGAGCGGATCGGCTTTCTTTTCCCGCTGTAAAGTCTTTGCCAGAACACCGCACCCTGAAGGGACTGCCTTTCGCCCGGGATTGAGGAAGTTTCGTGGGTAGAGCCGATTTACTTTTGACGGTGTATCCTATAGGATAGAATTTGGTGTGATTGACGTGCTACGGGGGAAGGGGAAGGACGATGGAGCGGAAATTGTACCATGTCATGGGGGCCAAGCAGTTTAGCCGGCCGGAGCTGGAGGAACTGTTCGAGGCGGCTCAGGCGATGGAAGAGGTCGTGCGCGCGGGCGGAAGCCGCAAGTACGAAGGCCGGATTATGACGACGCTGTTCTTCGAAGCGAGCACACGGACGCGGCTCTCGTTCGAATCGGCGATGACCCGGCTCGGAGGAAGCGTAATCGGCACCGAAAACGCGGCGCAGTTTTCTTCCGCGATCAAGGGGGAAACGCTGGAGGACACGATCCGCATCGTCACCGGCTACAGCGACATCATCGTCATGCGCCATACGGAAATCGGAGCGGCCAAACGGGCTGCGGCGGTGGCGGGCGTACCGGTCATCAACGCGGGCGACGGAGCGGGCGAACATCCGACGCAGGCGCTGCTTGACGCCTACACGATCCAGAAGGAGTTCGGGCGCATCGATGGGCTGAGAATCGCAATGGTGGGCGACCTCGCATACGGGCGTACGGTGCACTCGCTCAGCTATATTTTGGCCAATTATTCCGATGTTTCGATCTACTACATCTCGCCGGACAACGTGCGGATTCCCGAGAGCGTAAAGCGGTACATGGACAGCAAAGGCATCCGCTACAAGGAGACCGCCGATCTGAACGCCGTGGCCGGGGAAATCGACGTGCTGTACCAGACGCGGATTCAGAAGGAGCGGTTCACTTCGCTGGAGGAGTACGAAAAAGCTTCCGGCAAATACATCGTCGATCTCGAATTGATGGACCGCTTGAACAAAAATGCGATCGTCATGCACCCGCTGCCCCGCGCCGGCGAAATTACCGAAGAGGTGGACCGCGATCCCCGCGCCGCGTACTTCCGCCAGGCCGTGAACGGGCTGTACATTCGCATGGCGCTGATCGACAAATGCTTGAGCTAAGAGGCTAAAGCTTTTGGCCGGTTAAAAATCGGACAGGCCGGCGGCCGGAATTAACGGCGTTTACGTTTAGGGGCGTTAATCCTGTCGTGTGGCTCGCTGCTCTTATTCTGCCGCGCAAGACGGCCGGGAGCTGCGGCAGATCAGGCCCGGGTTTGCAGGGGCGAATTGGCTATGATCGCCTCGTTCAGCCTTCGTTGCTAAGGGCAGTTGGGCGAGGCGTTTGAGATGCTGCGTTTTTGCCCCTTTTTCCCCCTTTTGATCCCCTTTGCGGGGCGGGCATTAGACATGATATAATATATATCCGGCCTTATCGGAGACCGGGACGGCAAGTCATCGTTTCGTGAAGGAGATGAAGCGGAATTGGGCAAAAACAGTCAAACGGATAAGCCGTTGGCGCAAAACAAAAAAGCGTCCCACGACTACTTCATCGAGGACACGTACGAAGCGGGGATCGTGCTGACCGGTACCGAGATCAAGTCGCTCAGGCGCGGCCGCGCGAATCTGAACGATGCGTTCGCGACCATCCGCAACGGTGAGATATTCTTACACAATATGCACATCAGCCCGTACGAAGAAGGCAACCGCAGCAACCCTGCGGACCCGACGCGGGCGCGCAAGCTGCTGCTGCATAAGGTGCAGATTCATAAGCTGCTCGGCTTGTCCAAGCAGGAGGGCTTTACGCTTGTGCCGCTGAAGGTGTATATACGCAACGGCTACGCAAAAGTGCTGATTGGCTTGGGCAAAGGGAAAAAACTGTACGACAAGCGCGAAGCCGCCGCCAAACGGGACGCGCAACGCGATATCCAGCGGGCGTTGCGCGAGCGCCAGAAGGTTTGAACAAGCGCGGGCTGCGCGATGGTTCGGTAGCCAAAGCAGACCATGCCTGCCAGCAAACTCAGGCGGTATTTGCATCCGAATCGTGCTATAATAGTAGTGTATCCGTTCAGCGATCTTCAATTCGCTTGTTAGCTTATTCCTCCCGCTTTCATGGGGAGTCGCGGTCTTATAGCGGCCAAGAAGCTGACAGCATCGAATTCTTTCCTTATTTGGGGGCGTTTTTGGATTCGACGGGGATAGATCGAGCACGGGTAGCGGGTAGTAGGGCTGCGGCTGCTTCAACAACGCGGAAGCCAAATTTAAACGGCAAACAACAACAACCTTCTCTGGCTCTGGCCGCCTAATAACGGCCTCCAGGCTCTTACCCTCCATCGCCCATGTGGCGGGCTAAGGGCTCAACTCTAGTGGGCTACGCTGTCCAGTCTCCGCCTGGGGCTGGCTGAAGAAGACAATCAGGCTGACCCGAAGAGAATCCGGTGACAGGGAGTCTCCAGGGTGACATCAAAACTGTCACTACACCCGTAGAAGCCTGTGTGGCGTTATCTTCGGACAGGGGTTCGACTCCCCTCGCCTCCACCATGCAAATCCACAACCGCACGAGGTTGTGGGTTTTCGCTATATTTCTGGCCTCTGTACACTGATAACTACTTTTACATGGCTTTACCCGCCAAAGTACATCCATTGCGACGTGTATGAGCTCTTGTTTTTAGCCGTCTTGGCCAGGTGGTTGGATTTTATGTTTTGGCGTAATCAAGCACCTTCCTGCGCCTTCGCAAACGGCAAAAGCGAAACATTATACCATATTAATGCGCTGAATTATTAAAGTTTATGCTTGTAAAAAGTTTGTTGAAGTTTCCAACAGGCTGAGCCCTTGCTGCAAGGGCTTTTATTTTTCTAGGCATCTTCCTTATGGATTCCAATCAATTTTCGAAAGAACCCCGCTGTCCCAGTCGAACGTGTAAACAATGCCGTGTCCAAAATACTTATACTTTTGGTATTTGGGTAAGGATGCTGTATCCGCTATCCGAAGGACCTCCATTTTTTCATTCAGCAAATAAAGCAGTGTTTTGTCCTTTACGAGTACGGTCTGATCTTCACCAACCTCAAACTCGGCTTTTTCTGACGAAAATTGTTTCTTTCCTACAAGCCCTTTGGCATTAAACCGATATAGTGTATTGCCGATCAAAATCACAAATTCATTCCTGTACGCATCTCTCTCATAATAGTTGTCCCACCCCTGCGTACCCGAAAACGTCTTCAACCAAAGTAGGGTCCCTTTCGTATTCCTTGCGAGAACAGTCGTTGTGTTTTTCGCTTTATCAAAACCAGTGTAATATACCGTACCGTCCGAAGATATCCCGCGGAAATCGTCCTTGCGAAAAGTAATGTCTTTCTTGAACTTGAAGTTCAAGTTGTCATCATAGAAAGAAACTCGTGCCTTGGTATTTCCGAGACTCGAATAAGTGATTAGGTAACCGTTCTGGTAATCGTGAACAGATTCGTTTAACTGTTTCTTTTGCAGTTGTTTGCCAGCGGAATCAAAGCGATAGATATTGTATTTATATGTGTTCAGCCGAATGTAGACAAGCAGAGTTTTGTTTTTCAACATGAACATACCTGCAATTCCTTGATAAGAATCCTTCTCAGAAAAAGTCTTACTCCATAAAATTTTCCCTTCTTTGCTGGTCTCTCTTAATTTATAAGTCCCGTTCTCTATGTATATGGAATAAATTTCTCCTTTTCCCCCTATTTCTGTCATATATCCCCAATCAGTATAATGTTGACGATTGGATTTGAACGTGGATTGAAGGGTTCCGTCAGTATCGTCCAAAATAGCGTAGTTGGCGTAATCGTTTAACTTTAAAGAGGAAGAATTCGTATACCAAGAGCCAGCATTCTTCATATAGAGTTGGTTGCCAAACTTGCGAAAGGAAAAATTGTAATTCATCTCATCATCTACAGTGTAACTCCAGAGGGGTTGAGGTAGTTGATCGGATGAATTTGCAAATGATGGAACGCTCGTAGAAAAGAAAACCACGAGAGCCAAGATTGGAAAAAATATTTTTTTCAATTTTCAAAAATCCCCTTTTCCTCTTTTATATTTCTAAGACCTCAACATTCCTAGTTTGCAATATTAAATTGATAATACCATATAAATGTCGATTCCTGGTAGCAGTTACAGCCATCTGGTCTCCACCAACAAGAAAGCCGACCGCGTGAGGTTGTGGATTTTGCATTTTTGGTGATATGCGCGGATCATGTATGAGCCAAGCCATTTTGGATGGCTTGGCACATGTTTAAACAGCATATTTGTTCAACCCAATCAGTTCTTTTTTAGCGACAGTAGCGGCAAAAGCGTCAATCTCGTTTCCGTCAAGTGTAACTCCCGCCGCGTCCTAATTTCTTGGTAGGTGTGAATGTTAAATTTATGAACGAAAATTATGATAAATTTTTGCACTCACTTACACACAATCCATCAAAAATAGAGTTTAGCTATTGAGGTTGCTAATGATATTATCTTGCCTCTCCATTTATTATCGAACTTATTAAGTGAAAAAGGTATTATTTAGGTAATTATACCCCGTAGGTAAACTCTGGACTTTCCCCAGTTTGCTTGACACGAAGTTAAAACCAATGTCACCGCCGGGATATAATTGACCCATCATCGCCGGAATGAAAATGACCCACCCCTGTAGAATACATCCCTCTGAAATTACCGCCAAGTAGCTTCAGAGGGGAGACGTATGCTAAGGAGTGGGA
>Ga0310837_100271_pt1 | contig 46648 bp, 39 predicted proteins | sample SM_ome_5_FD_201315 | JGI IMG/M metagenome (GOLD analysis project Ga0310837, IMG submission 201315) | Sorghum-adapted microbial communities enriched on stacked mutant (SM) sorghum from Joint BioEnergy Institute, Emeryville, California... ...
AACCGAGGCGAAGAAGGAGCGCATCATTCTGCAGGGGGAGATCCCCAATCCGATGAACCCGCCGAGCGGCTGTCCGTTCCGGACGCGCTGTCCCCACGCGTCGGTGCGCTGCGCGCTGGAGACGCCCGCGTTCCGCGAAGTACGGCCCGGGCACTGGGCGGCTTGCCACCTGCACGACTGATTGACGGTATCTCGCGCTCCCCGTCCCCCATGCCGGATGGACCAGGAAAACGCCAAACCGCAGGATACGGCGGTTTGGCGTTTCCACTTGGCCGGTCCCGTCAGAACAGGACGGGAACCTCGACAAGATCCTGGATGCTGCCGTCATTCGCGCTGCGCGTGTACACCTGGATCGCGCCCGCCGGCGTCCCCGGCGCCGCGCCCAGGGCGATCGGCGCGCTGAAAGCGCCGAACGCCGGCGCGCCCTCCGCCGCCGTGACCGCCCGCTCGCGCGCGACGATCCGGCCCGCATCGTCCCGGACCCGGTACAGCACGTTCGCCTCGAACGCCCGGGCGCTGCCGACGAGCGGCGTGCCCGAGGCGATGCGCGAACCGGGCAGCGGGCGGAAGACGACGATATTGGTCGACGACGGCAGCGGGATGACGAGCCGGTAGCCGGGGTAGAGCACATCCGGCGAGAAGCCGGGCCGGTTCGCGTTCGCGCGCGCGAGCTCCGCGAGCGAAGCCCCGAACCGGCGGGCGATCCGCCAGAGCGTATCACCCGCTTCCACCTCGTACACGAAGGCGGGAATATAGATGAGCTGCGCGACCCGCAGAATGTCCGGCTGCGTGAGCCGGTTCAGCGCCGCCAGCATGTCGACGCCGGCGGAATAGCGCTCGGCCAGCCGGTAGAGCGTATCCCCTTCCGTCACCTGATGCAGGACGGCGCTCTCCTGCGAGGTGCCCGGCACGCGGACGAGCAGTTTCTGCCCCGGGAAGATGAGACCGGGGTCCGTAACCGGCGGGTACAGCGCGTTCGCCCGCTCCAGGTCGGCCAGGGACGAGCCGAACTGATTCGCGATTGAATACGGCGAGTCTCCCGGCCGGACGGTGTACACCGCATAGGTTCCCGGTGATATCGGCATGTGCTTGCCACTCCTGTCGCATGGGTTCTTCCCCATCCTATGCGGGCGCCCATGCGGGAGTGCCTAGCCCGGCGCCGCGGAGAGCCGCGCGGCCGCCGGCGACTGCTCCGGCCCGGCCGCCGCCGGCGGCTCCGCAGCCTGCCATCCGCGCTGCGCGAGCCGCTCATAATGTTTGTACAGCGCGTGGAACTTGCCGCTGTACGCGCGGTTCCACGGCTTTTTCTTGCCGCAGAAGTGGAGGATGACGGTGCGGTTGATGACGTAGTCCATGTCGCACTGGCCGTTCGACTTGAACTTGTAGTACAGGTAGAAGCGGGCATCATAATTGTACAGCGTCTCGTCCAGCGGCTTGATTTTTTTCGAATAGAGGGCGTTCAGAATGTCCTGGTCGGGCATGACGAGCCGCGAGCGGTTCTTCTCGACGAACTGATAGATGACGTCCTCCCGGATCTGCTCCCGCTGCAGCCCAAGATTCATGAGCAGCACGCCCGAGTTGTAATAGTAGTCGATGTCGTAGGGCATCAGCCGGATGCGGTTGATCTCCTTCAAGGAAAATTTGTCGTGGTAGCACGCGGCGTACAGATACCCGTCCAGATCCGTCTCGTAGAGCGGCCGCACGGCGTTGAGCACGAGAATGTCCGGATCGAGATAGAGGATGCGGTCGATTTCGGGAGGCAGGAAGCGGTGCGCGAGCAGCCGGTAGTACATTTCCTTGGTGTAGTGCATGAGCACCGGCGCGTCCGCGAACTCCCCTTCGTCCACGCGGATGATCTCGAGCGCGCCGCCGTGCCGCCCGACATAGGCGCCGAGCCGCTCGAGCGGGCCGTCGTCGATGCTCGAATGCATGAGGTAGATCGTGAAGCGTTCGTCCGAATTGTTCAGGAAGAGCGAAGTGAGCATCGTCGTCAGCGGCCCGAGATAGTTGGCGTTGAGCGTAACGAGAATGTTCATGTCGTTCAGCCCCCAGGTTTTTGCAAACCGCGGCGCGCGCGGGCGGCGAGCCGGTCGGCTGTCACCCACAGCGACACCGCGAGGACAAACTCCAACAGATTGTGCAGGGACGGGATGCCGGTCAGCAGCGCCGCGGCCGCGCCGAGCAGCATGGCGAGCGTCCCCGCGAGCAGCGCGGACGGCCCGCCGCGCCGGATGACAATCCAGCCGGCGACGAGCAGCGCAGCCATGACGACGGCGATCATCACGCCTCCCGCGATCGGCCGCACGGCCGGTTCGTAAGTCAGGATGCCGTGATCGAAGACGGGCTTCAAGCTGAGGCGGGCAACCGACGTCGCCAGTTCCAGGACGATGAGTCCCGCCGTCACGAGCAGGACGGCGAGCAAGGCCGCCGGCCTGCGCGCCCATTCCGCGCCGGTCTGGCGGATCAGCTCATATGAGACGGGCACGAGCAAGGGGGTGATAAGGGCGTGCAGCCAAAACCGGCTGAGGTGCATCCGCTCGAACCCTTCACTCGCCTGCGCCCAAGCGCCGGCGGCGAGCACGAGATTGTCCCACAGCAGCGCGGCGGTGACCGCCAGCAGCATGATGGCGAGGCCTGAAGAGGCGCCGCGGCGCAGGACGGCGAGTCCCATTCCCAGCAGCGCCGCGTAGGCGACGGTCAGAATCGGATACAGGATGGCATGCATCGGCCGCACCTTCCATGTCGGGAGTGTCGATCGGACTATCGTTCTCCTCATCATGGCCTTGCCGGCCCGCGGATATACCGCCCGCCCGCGCGAAAATGCGATTCGTCAGGACGGCGATGCCGCTTCCCGCCCGGAACAGCGTGAGCGGTTCCCGACGGCCCGTCGTGCGGCCTCGCATCTTCAGATGGGCGATCTCCTTCAATGTGTGCGTTTGCAATTTTCTGTTCCGATTCATGCGCGTTCCTCCGGCTCCGCCGGCATGTGCGGCGCGCCCGGCACGAATGCGTATGCGTATTTCAACCTTATTATACCATACCCGGACATTGCGGCTTGACCCCGACAAGGCGGCCTGCGGCATGCGCGGGAGCGCCCGAACGGCCGTGAACGCCCCGCCAGCGGCAAAAAAAAGCAGGCCGCGGCGCCGTCCGGCGCCGAAACCTGCCGCCATACACCCTGCCCAAACTCAACTGGTCGCGGTGGACGCATATGTCCGCGCGGGATGCGCGCTGCGGTCCAGGCCGAGCGTCTTCGCCGTCTCGGCGTGCAGCTCGCGGACCAGGTCCGGATTTTCGGACAGCTTGATGCCGTAGGACGGCACCATCTCGCCGATCTTCTCCCGCCACCCGACAAGCTGCTGCGGGAAGCATCTCCGGATCACTTCCAGCATGATGGCCACCGCCGTGGAAGCGCCGGGAGACGCGCCCAGCAGCGCCGCCACCGAGCCGTCGGCCGCGCTGATCACTTCGGTGCCGAACTGCAGCGTGCCCCGTCCGCCGGCTTCCGTATCCTTGATGATCTGCACGCGCTGGCCGGCGACGATCAGATCCCAGTCCTCGCTCCGCGCATGCGGGACGAACTGCCGGAGCTCCTCCATGCGCTGCTCCTTCGACAGCATGACCTGCTTGATCAGGTAGGCCGTGAGCGACATGTTTTTGACCCCCGCCGCGAGCATCGTGACGAGGTTGTGCGGCTTGACGGATTTCAGGAGATCGAGCATCGAGCCGTATTTCAGGAACTTCGGCGTGAAGCCGGCGAACGGACCGAAGAGCAGCGACGGCTTGCCGTCGATGAACCGCGTGTCGAGATGCGGCACCGACATCGGCGGAGCGCCGATCGCCGCCTTGCCGTACACCTTCGCGTAATGCCGCTCGGCCAGCTCCGGATTCCGGCATACCATGAACAGGCCGCTGACCGGGAAGCCCCCGATGCCCCGCCCTTCGGCGATGCCGGACTTCTGCAGCAGGTGGAGGCTGCCGCCGCCCGCGCCGATGAACACGAACGGAGCCGTGTACCGCCGGACGGCGCCACTCTCCGTATTCCGCACTTTCAGCTCCCACTTGCCGTCCGTCGTCCGCTTCATATCCTCGACGTGGCTGCGGTACAGCATTTCCACGCCGCCACCCTGCAGATGGTCGAACAGCATGCGCGTCAGCGCGCCGAAGTTGACATCCGTCCCCGACTCGATCCGGGTGGCCGCGATCGGCCGGTCCACGGCGCGGTTTTCCATCATGAGCGGAATCCATTCCGCCAGCTTGTCCGGATCGTCGGAAAACTCCATCCCTTCAAACAGCGGATTCGCCGCCATCGCCTCGAACCGCTTCTTCAGGAAGGCGACGTCCTTCTCCCCTTGCACGAAGCTCATGTGCGGCACCGGCATGATGAACTTCCGCGGGTCCCGGATGAGGCCCCGTCGCACCAGATACGCCCAGAACTGCCGCGAGAGCTGGAACTCTTCGTTGACCTTGACCGCCTTGCTGATATCGATCGAGCCGTCCGCTTTCTCGGTGGTGTAGTTGAGCTCGCACAGCGAGGCGTGGCCCGTGCCCGCGTTGTTCCATTCGTTCGAGCTTTCCTCGCCCGGCTGGGAGCGTCTCTCGATCACCAGGATGTTCCAATCCGGCGCCAGCTCCTTCAGCATCGTGCCAAGCGTCGCGCTCATGATGCCGGCGCCGATCAAGATGACATCCGCGCGATTCTGTCTGTCAGCCATAACCAATCGTCTCCATACTTTACTTGTTTTGCAAAATGCGGACACATCAATTTAGGCGCCGCAGCAAGCCGGGGCGCCGGAACATGTCTCGCATCGTCTCCGAATCTCGTCGTCCTACCCTAGTGTAGCACTTATGCCTGCAGAATGAAAGACAATGCAAATGCTGTCCATCCGGAGATGAACAGCATTCCTGGAAGTTCATGACAGATTGCCGAAGCTTGTCAATGCTGCTCCGCGTTCCGGGCGGCCGGCTTGTTCGCGGGCGAGAACCAGCCCAGCAGCGCGATCGCGACCAGCACGCCGTAGAAGATGATCGTCCAAGCCGTGCTGTGGGGGAAATCGTGGTCCAGCACGCCGATGTCATGATGGGCGAGGGTGATGACCGCCAGCTTGACGCCGACCCACGCCACGATGGCATACGCCGTCGTCTCCAGCGCCGGGCGCTTGGCCAGCAGCTTGATGAACCAGCCCGCGGCGTATTTGATCAGCACCAGACCGGCGATGCCGCCCAGCAGCACGATCGCGAACTTGCCGCCGTCCATGCCGCCGAAGTCGCCGAGCGGCGAATCCGGCAAGCCGAGCGCAAGCGCAACCGCGGCGAGGATGGAGTCGATCGCGAAAGCGAGGTCGGCCAGCGCGATCTTGCCGACCGTGCCCCAGAAGCCTTTCGCCGACGGTTGCTTCTCTTCTTCCTTGCGCGCTTCCTTCTTTCCGAAGCGGGCCTGGATGACATGCTTGAGTCCCAGATACAGCAAATATGCGGCGCCGATCGCCTGCACCTGCCACACATTGGCGATGAACGAGATCGCGAACAGGGCGGCGAACCGGAAGACGAAGGCCATGATGATGCCGTAATTGATCGCCTTGGTTCTCTGATTGTCCGGCAGATGCTTCGCGATGACGGCGAGCACGAGCGCGTTGTCAGCCGACAGCAGCCCTTCCAGGCCAACCAGAATCAAGAGCGCCCATAAGTACTCCAACCAAATGTCCAACAAACGTTCCTCCTTCATAAGTCGGCTTCGGCAGGCGTTCCCCGGTTGCCGTCATGCGAAATGCGGGATTCCTGCCGACAATCTGTGGGAAAACCGACATTCTTCCATACGATTTCCCGCCGCATTCGTTTCTCTCATCTCAGACCGCTTCATTCCGTCGCCGCAACAATCGATTCAGCCGCTCCGTGGCGAACAGCATGGAAGCCGCCATCAGGACGATGTACAGCGGGAAAACGCCGATCGTCACGTATTCGGCCAGCACGCCGAGCAGCGGAGGCAGGACGGCCGCCCCTGTATAGGCTGTCGCAAACTGATAGCCCATAATCCTCCCGGCGTGGGCTTCGCCGAATCGGGCGGGCGTCTCATGCAACATGCTCGGGAAGATCGGCGCCAGGCCGAGGCCGGTGATCAGGAAGCCGGCCAGCGAGAACCCGGCGGGAAGCGGCGGCAAGAGGAGCAGCGCGCCGGCCAGGGTCGTCATCTCTCCCGCCCGGATCAGCGCCAGGCTGCTGAACTTGAGCGTGACGAATCCGCTAATGAATCTGCCCAACGTAATGCCCGCAAAGTAGATCGAGATCCACTTCGCCGCTTCGTCGGGCGGAATCCCTCTGACGTTGACCAGGTAGCTGCTGCCCCACAAGCCGGCCGTCGCCTCCACGCCGCAGTAGAACAGGAACGTCGCCAGCGCGTATTTGACGCCGGCCGCGTTCTTCGGCTTCGAAGGCTCGTCCGGGGCGCTCCCCGGCGCATCCGCCTGCCGGGCCTGTCCGCCGTCGGCGCGTTTCTTCTCCGTCCGCTTCCACAGCGGGAGCGACGCCAGCAGCATGGCCGCGATTCCGGTCTGGATGAGGCCGACGGTCAAGTATCCGTCTCTCCAGGCGCCCTCGTCCAGATAAGCGGCCATGATCATCGGGCTGACCGTCACGCCGACGCCCCAGAAACAGTGGAGCCAGCTCATATGGTGGGCTTTGTAATTGGCCGCGATATAGTGGTTGAGCGCGGAGTCGACGGCGCCGCCGCCGAGTCCGAGCGGAACGGCGAAGAACATGAGCCACACGACGGACGGCGCGACCGAGAAGCCGAACAGCGCGCCGGCCGTCAGGGCGACGCTGATCATTGTCGTGCGCGCCGTGCCGATGCCCCGGACAACGCGGCTCGTCGACAGAGCGGAGACGATCGTGCCGATCGTAACCGTGAACGACAGCGCCCCGGCCGCGCCGAGCGGCGCCTCCAGATCGTGCCGCATGACGGGCCAGGCCGCGCCGAGCAAGGAATCCGGAAGCCCGAGACTGATGAAGGTCAGGTAAATGACTAGCAGCAGCAATGTCGCCATTCGGGTCTCTCCTGTTGTCCGTGTTGGAAGCGGATCTTTCCGGATGATGCCGTCGAGGAGGAATGTGCTTGTTCAAATGGAATTATTATAACACGGAATTGACGGCGGTTGAACAAAGGTGCCGCATGATTTTCCCATCCGGCGTCCCGCGCGCCCCATCAACGCCCTGCGAGGTTTCGACGATATGCGGCTTCACTTCAAGCAGCTCCACGGAACGAAAACCGGATATATCCTGTTGTTCGGCTTGTTCATCGCGATTCTGACCGGCGGACGCCTCCTCTGGCACGAATCGTTCAAGCCAGTCGGACAACCCTCTGCGGAAGGCGGTGTGCTGGATCTGCGGGGCATGGACATGGAGCAGATCCGGACGCTGACGCTGGACGGCGAGTGGGAGTTTTTTTCGGGCGTATTTCTGATGACCGGCGATGCGGCGCGGGAAACCCCGGTTCGGGAGGCTGCGGCGCGGGACGCGCGGATCGTCCGGGTTCCGGGAAAATGGGACGACGCCATGCGGCCCGGCAAGCCGACGCCATACGGTTACGGCTCCTATCGCCTGCGGATTCTGCTCGATCCGGGAGACACGCGCATTTACAGCCTCTATGTGCCGAGCGTTCGCAGCTCGTCGAAGTTGTACGTGAACGGCGCGTTGCTGCACACTTCCGGCCGGCCCGCGCCGGATTCCGGCAGCCATCTGCCCGTCAACAAGCCGTATACGGCAGCTTTCACCGCCGATGACAGCGGCGTCGTCGAAATCGTCTTCGAGGCGGCAAACTACAGCGACCCGCGCGGCGGCGGACTGGTGCGCTCCCTGAAATTCGGACTGAACGAAGCCCTCCAGCAAAGTCGTTATCTCTCCATCGCCATGCAGCAGTTCATGCTGGCGGCTCTGTTCATTCTGTCCGCTTACTTGTTCGTGCTCCATTTCATCGGCCGGAACCGGAAGTTGCTGCACTCCTCCTTGCTGTCCCTGAGTGTGGCCCTCTTGATCTTCAACAGCACCGAGGACAAGGTGCTGATGCAAGCGCTGTCAATCAGTTACGGGTGGAATTTCAGGATCCTGAATCTGTCCGTCATCCTTCTGGTCTATGTGATGATCCGGGCATGGCTCGATCAGCCCGCCAGCCTCCGGTGTACGCGCGCAACCGCAGCGCTCCGTATCGCTTGCTCCGCGGGCGTCTTTCTGACCTTCCTGCTGCCGGTGTCCTCGCAGATCGCGCTGCGGAACGGGATCATCGGGCTGTCCGCCCTGCCCGTACTGCTGGTCATGTTCTCGGTTGTGCGAACGGCGCTCCGCGGGATATTGTCGAATCTGCTGCTCGCGTACGCCGCCCTCGCCCTGCTGAATCATTTCGCATGGTGGACGTACTATTATGCGAAGGGCATGAAACTGGTTTTCTATCCGTTCGATCTCATTCTCGCGATCATGATGTTGTCCACCGTATGGTTCAGCCGGTACATGGCGCTGTTCCGCGAGCAGCAGGCGTTCGCCGCCAAGCTGCAGGAGACGGACAGGAAGCGGGACGAGTTTCTCGTGAACACGTCCCATGAGCTGCGCAATCCGCTTCACGGCATCCTGAACCTGTCCCAGGTGGTGCTGGAACGGGAGCGGCACGCGCTGAGCGAGAGAAGCGCGAGGGAACTGGGAACTGTGCTGTCCATCGGCCGGCAGATGTCGATGATGGTGGACGAGCTGCTCGATTTCACGCGCCTGAAGGACGGCCGCATCCGTCTGAATCTCCGGCCGGTTTCCCTGCATCCGATTGCGAACGGCGTCCTGGACATGGTGCGGCACATGGCGAACGAGCATGCCGTTCGGCTGACGAACCGGATTCCCCCCGGTTTTCCCAGGCTCATGGCCGACGAGAACCGGCTGACGCAGATTCTCTACAATCTGCTGCACAACGCCGTCAAGTTCACGTCGAAGGGCGAAATCGCCTTCCACGCCGAGGTGACGGACGGCATGGTCCGCATCTCCGTCTCGGACACGGGGATCGGCATGGACGAGCAGACAGCCCGGCGCGTTTTCCTGCCTTATGAACAGGGCTCCGGCGACAGGGGCGGGATCGGCCTCGGGCTCAGCATCAGCAAGCGGCTGGTCGAGCTGCACGGCGGGCATATCGACGTCCGGTCCGCCCCGAATCAGGGTTCCACTATCAGCTTCACGCTGCCGCTCGCCGACGCCTCGGCCGTAGACGGCTCAGCGGTGGCCCCGGAGCCCGCGCCGTCCGGTCATGCGGCTCCGCTGATCGCCGCGTCGGCGCAGGTCGAGCCGGCCGCCGGCCTGCGGGAGCCGATTCCCGATCCGCCGCCGTCCGTCCGGGACCGGTCGCAAATTCTCGCGGTCGATGACGACATCGTCAACCTGAACATCCTGGTGTCGGTGCTGTCGCCGGAGCGTTACGACATCGTCACCGTCACCGACCCGCTGGAGGCGCTGGAGCTGATCGACGCCCGGGAGTGGGATCTCGTCATCTGCGACGTGATGATGCCCCACATGTCCGGGTACGAGCTGGTGCGCACGATCCGGAAGCGGTACGACATCGCGGAGCTGCCGGTACTGCTCATCACGGCGGTCAGCCGTCCGGAAGACATCGCGAACGGCTTCCGCGCGGGCGCGAACGACCATGTGGCCAAGCCGGTGGAGCCGCTCGAGCTGCAAGCCCGTGTCCGGGTGCTGTCGCAGCTGCGCAGGTCGGCGCGCGAACTGGTGCGTATGGAGGCGGCGTGGCTGCAAGCCCAGATCCAGCCGCATTTCTTCTTCAATACGCTCAACTCGATCGCGGCGCTGCAGCACACCAATCCCGACCAAATGATCGAATTGATCGACCATTTCAGCACGTTCCTGCGGGAGAAATACAAGTTCCGGCACGCGGTCGAGACGGTCCTCCTGGCGGACGAATTCCAGTTGGTGCAATCGTATCTGTACATCGAACAGGTGCGGTACGGCGATTTGCTGCGCATCCACTGGGAGGCCGGCGATCCCGGGGAACTGCGAATTCCGCCGTACACGCTGCAACCGCTTGTGGAGAACGCGATTCGACACGGCATCATGAAGCGCTGCGGCGGCGGGAATCTGTGGGTCAGGCTCGCGTGCACGGACGCCGGCGCCGAGCTCTCCGTCGTCGACGACGGCGTCGGCATGCCGGAAGAGGTGATCCGGCAGTTCACGGAGCAGCAGCCCGCCTCCGCGCACGGCCTCGGCATCGGACTGCGCAACGTCGATTACCGGCTGCGGCGCGTGTTCGGCGCCGGGCTCCGGATCGAGAGCGCGCCCGGCGAAGGCACGAAAATCTCGTTCATCATCGACTGACCGCCTGGATCGAGTAGGAGGGGGCGGCTAGCCCCCGACCTCTCATACCACCGTACATGCGGGTCCGCATACGGCGGTTCCGAAGGTTAACAAAGCTCCAGATAACGAGAAAGCAAGCTTTTCAGCCCTTTCGCTTCCCAGTAGGAAGTCGGAAGGTCGTTGTTTGTGCTCCGGGACATTTCCCAAGGACCACGCCGTGAGTTCGCCTTCATCCAGGCCGCCCATTCGGGCACGCCGAGCGCACGGAGATTGCGCAGTCTGGTCCGGGGTCTCTTCCCTTGTTTCCACAGACACATGCGCAGTCGCCTGCGAATCCATGCGTCGAGGTTACCACAGTGGTTCCTGGCGGCAGCCAGTCGGAAATACCCGATCCACCCCATCAGGAAGCGGTTCAGTCGGTGAATCCGTTCTTCCATCGTCAGAGGGCGCGATCGGTCCGTTAGTTCCCGGACTTTCTCCTTGAATCGCTGAATCGTCCTGGGAGCCGGACGGATCGTGGCCTGCCTGTTCGACAGGAAGCCAAAGCCGAGGAACTTGCGGTTCCATGGCCGGTCTACCGCGCTTTTGTCCCGATTCACTTTCAGTCTCAGCTTTCCTTCCACAAATCGGATCACCGATTCCATGACCCGTTCTCCGGCACGCTTGCTGGCCACGAAGATGTTGCAGTCGTCCGCATATCGGACGAAGCGCAGCCCTCGTCTGGTCCGTTCTTTGTCCACCTGATCCTTCACCATGAGGTCGTCCCCGCCGTCAACCAGGTGGAGACGCATCCGTTTCACCAGCAGGTCGAATTTCAGGCGTTCATGAAGGAGCATGACGTGCAGATCGAGTCATGGGCGCCCTTCGCGGAAGGGAAGAACAACCTGTTCCGGAACGAAGTGCTGACGTCCGTCGCCGAAAAAAACAATCGGACCGTCGCCCAGGTCGTCCTGCGCTGGCTCGCGCAAAGGGGGGTCGTGGCCATTCCGAAGTCGGTGCGCAAGGAGCGGATCGTGGAGAATTTCAACATATTCGATTTCGAACTGGACGGGGAAGACATGGAACGGATCGCGGCGCCGGATACGAAGGAAAGCCTGTTCTTCTCCCACCGCGATCCGGAAGTGGTGAAATGGATCGCCACACGGAAACTGGATCGTTGACTGTCCTCGGACTGAAGACAAACTCCCGCGTGCGTCCCGACGCCGTGGGAGTTTTCTCGTTGAAAAAAATGAAAAGCGGCAAACATCTATGCTTTGTATAAGTGCGAACTATCCGATGAAGGCTTATAATAAAACACCAAGGATGGTGGAAGCCCATGCTCCCGGATGAAACAAAAAGAGAATTGATCGACAAGCTGGTTTCCAAATTGGACCCTTATTTTATCATCCTTTACGGGTCCGCTGCGAAAGGCGAGATCCGCGAGGACAGCGATATCGATCTGGCCTATTGTAGCGACATGCGGCTTTCACCATATGAACGTTTTGTCATGGCCGGCGAACTTGCGCGAATTGGCGGGCGGGATGTGGATCTGGTCGATATCCGGGAAGCGGACACCGTCTTTGCCTTGCAAATATTCGCCTATGGTGTTCCGCTCCATATCCGGGACGAGAACGAATATATCCGGCAGAAAATAAAGGCTTTCCGCATGTATGCCGATTTGAGCGAGAAGCGCGTACCGGTTCTGGAAACCATCAAAAAAAGGGGGAGCGTTTTCGGGAATGAATGATGTCGTATTGAATAAAGCCGCATCCATAGAACGTTGCCTCAAGCGCATTCGTGAGGTTTATAATCACAATCCCGACAACTTGAACGATTTCACCAAACAGGACAGCATCATCCTGAACATTCAGCGCGCATGCGAACAGTGCATTGATATTGCGATGCATATTGTAAGCGAGCGCAAATTGGGCATTCCCAAATCGAGCCGGGAAGCATTCAAACTGATGCAAGATGCCGGTATTCTCGATGAAGATTTGGCCGATCGGATGATGAGAATGGTCGGTTTCCGCAATACCGCGGTCCATGCTTATCAATCGTTGAATCTCGATATCCTGAAAACGATCATCGAACGCCACCTCGACGACTTCAGGCGCTTCACGCAAACGGCGCTGAAACAGCAATAAAGGACATCCGCGACCGGATGTCCTTCCCTGTGTCAACCCGATATCAACCTTCCGCGGACGGCGCCGCAACCTTCCGCCGCATCGGCGCCAGGATGAGCGCCGCCGCGATGACGAGCACGCCGAGCACGGCCGCCGCCCAATACAGGCCGCCGTAGCCGTTCTCCGCCGCCATCCGCGTAACCTCGGCGACGCTGCGTTCGACCACGTCCCTCAGCGCCGGGTCCTGAATCTGCCCGACGATCTCGCCGACGTTCGCGGACTCCCCGCCGCCGGACGCCATCTGCCGGCCGATGGCCGCCAGTTCGTCGAGCGCTTCCTGCGACAGATTCGCCTTCTCCACATTCTCGTTCAGGATGGCCCGGAAGTCCGTCCGGAACAGCTCGCCCATGTTGTTGTACCCGCGCGCGATGAAGCCGGCGTAGATCGTCGGCATGAGCGTCATGCCGATCTGGCGCAGCAGCGACAGCGACGCCAGCGCCGTGCCCTTGTTGACGCGCAGGCCCTCGGTCGCCAGGATGTTCAACGGCGCGCCGAGGATGATCCCGATGCCGACGCCGGCGACCATGCTGGAGATGATGAACTGCCATTTGAGCGCCGTCCACAGCGGGAACAGCGCGAACCCGACGGCGGTCACGATGCCGGACAGGACGACGGTGAAGATCGGACCGCGCTTCGACACGAGCATGCCGCCCATGCCGGCGCCGACGCCCGAAGCAAGCGCCAGCGGCGTCATCCAGTAGCCGGATTTCTCCGCCTCGATGCCGAGCACGTTCTCCGTGAACCCCGGGATGAAAATCATCCCGACCAGCATCCCGCCGGACAGCATGCCGATGAGCAGCACCATCAGGTACCGCGGCTGCCGGATCAGCGTCATCGGCAAAATCGGGTCACCGTTCTTGCGGCGCTCGAGCAACGATTCATAGGCAAGCAGCACGATGAACAGGATGATCCCCGCGCCGATGAAGCCCGACACGTCCCACTCCCTGAAGCTGGCCCGGAAGTCGACGTCGATGTTCGTGAGACCGTACATCAGCGACAGAATCGCCAGCGACAGGATGACGGTGCCGGTCAGGTCCAGCCGTCCCGTTCCCGGGTCCGACGATTCCGGCAACCGCAGGAAGCCCAGGATCACGAGCGCGAGCGCGATCGGCACGTTGATCAGGAACAGGATGTGCCAGTTCCCCGTCCAATCGAGCAGGAAGGACCCGATGTTCGGGCCGAGGATGGCCGCGATCCCGTTCATCCCGCCGAGCATCCCGAGATATTTCGCCTGCTTGTCGGGATCGACCGTGCTCAGGATGTGCGAGTTGCCGATGATGAAAATGCCGCCGCCGCCCAGCGCCTGGATGAAGCGCGACGCCAGATACATCTCGAACGACGGGCTGAGCGCCACGCACAGGGAACCGATGCCGAACAGGATGATCTCGACGATGAACAGCCGTTTGCGACCGTAGCGGTCGGACAGCTTGCCCGCGATCGGCAGGCTGATCGCCAGGCCCAGCGTGTAGATCGTGACGCCCCAGGCGCCCCAGTTGTCCGACACGTCGAAATGCCGGTTGATGGTGGTCAACGCCGAGCTGATGATCCCGTTGTCGAGCGCCGCCATGAAGACGCCGACGGAGAACAGCAGCAGCGCCCAGAAATGTGAGGATTGCGTTTTACTCAAGCAGGCTCACCCTTTTCCCGTTGTGATGGAATTCCGTTGTCTCTGGTGACGTTTGAATGTGACACTCGTGTTACTTTCCAAACATAATGTTATTTTATATCAGGAACCTGCCACAATTCAAAGTCTGTTCACGATTCGGAATTCCCAAACGGACGCCGCGCCTGCACGGGCGAGCCGCAACGCGCCTTACCTGCCGGCGGCAAACGCTTCATCCAGCGCGGCAATGTCCGCTTCGCCCAGCTTCCAGCCGGCGCCGCCGACATTTTCCCGCACCTGTTCGCGGGTTTTCGCTCCGGCGATGATCGTCGTCACGCCGGGTTTTGCGGCCAGCCAGTTCAGTGCCGTCTGCCCCGACGTCTTGCCGTATTTCGCCGCGACGGCCTTCAGCTTCCCGACCTTCGCCAGCGCCTGCTCGAACGCGCCGGGAGCGAACAGCGGGTTGTTCAGCCACTTGCGCACATCGTCCTCCGGAATGACGGAATCCTTCGTGAATTTCCCGGTCAGCAGCCCCTGCGCCAGCGGACTGTAGGGAATGAAGCCGATGCCGCTTTCCGCCGCGTAAGCGAGCTCCGCCCCTTCCACTTCGCGCTGCAGCAGATTGTACCGCGACTGCAGCGACACGACGGGCGCGATCGCCTTCGCCTCCTCAAGCTGGTTGACGGAGAAATTGGAGACGCCGATGTAGCGGATTTTGCCCGCCTTGACCAGTTCGGCGAGCGTGCCGATCGTCTCGGCGAGCGGCGTGCGGCCTTCAGGATCCGGCCAATGCACCTGGTACAGGTCGATATAGTCCGTGCCGAGCCGCTTCAGGCTTTCGTCGATTTCCCGCAGGATGTTCGCCCGCGACACGTCGTTGCGGATGCCCTTGTCGTCCCAGACAAGCCCGAACTTGGTCGCGATATAGACGCGGTCGCGCACCGGCTTCAGCGCGCGGCCGAGCACCCGCTCCGATTCGCCGAATCCGTACACCGGCGCCGTATCGAAGAAGTTGACGCCATTCTCGTACGCTTCCTGGATTGCCAGCTCCTGTTCCCGCTCGTCGACATGGCCCCAGCCGACGCGGCCGGCCGCCCAGGCGCCGAATCCGATCACCGAAGCGTGGATGTCGCTTTCGCCCAGTCTTCTCTTCTCCATTCCGGTTCCTCCTTGCAGCGTTATTTTTTTATGAGACCCAAACCCTTCAATGCCCCGGTTCTTTGCGCAGGAAAGAGAACGCCAAGGCCACCGTCAAAATGCCGCCCTTGATCATGTCCTGCGCGTAATACGGCACGTTCATCATCGTGAGCCCGTTCAGCAGGACGCCGATCAGGATCGACCCGAGCAGCGTGCCGATCACGCTCGGCCGCTTCTCGCCGAACAGCGCGTAACCGATGTACGCCGCGGCGACGGCGTCCATCAGGAGCGGCGCCCCGGCCGACACCTGCCCCATGCCGATCCGGCTGGCGAGCACGATGCCGCCCACCGACGCGAGCAGCCCGCTGATCACGTAGGCGAACACCCGATAGCGCGCGACCGGAATGCCGAACAGGTTCGCCGCCACCGGATTGCCCCCGACCATGTACATCCGCCGGCCGAACGTCGTATGCTCCAGAAAAATATGGGACAGCGCGACCAGCGCCAGCATCAGCAGCACCGGGATCGGAATGCCGAGCCACTCGCCCTGCCCGATCATTTTGAAGGAAGGGATGAAGATGCCGAGCTGCCTGTCTTCGGCGGGCATGCCTTCATAGATCGAGTACCCCTTCGCGTAGGTCAGATGAATGCCGTTGACCATGTACATGACCGCGAGGGTCGCCAGCAGGTCGGGCAGACGCAGCTTCACCGCGAGGAAAGCGTTGAGCAGTCCGACCGCCGCGCCGCAGAAGAGCGGCACCAACAGGGCGACGAGCAGCTCCTGGCGGTGCAACACCAGCATGGATGCGGCGGCGATCGTCGCCAGGCTCGCGGTCGAGCCGACCGAGACGTCGAAGCCGTCGACCACCAGGCTGAACGTAACGCCGAGCGCCAGGAATGTCACGATCGAGATCGATTTCAGAATGTCGGTCAAATTGCCGTAGGTGAAAAAATGCTCGTTCACGATGGAGAAAAACACAATGACCGCGCCGATCGTCAACACCGCGCCGTAGCGGTACAGCCATTGCGACAGTCTGTGGATCCGCACTTCCGGTGTTCCGTGTCGCACTTCAGCCGTTTCCAATCCGTCGTTCCCCCTCCTCTGCCGCCTGGAACAACCGCGCCGCCGTCGCTTCGGAGGTCTGCAGCTCCGCCGTAATGCGGCGCCTCGACAGCACCAGGATGCGGTCGGCGATGCGCAGCGCGTCGTCCGGCTCCGCCGTGAGGTACAGCACGGCGACGCCCCGGGCGGCCCATTCCTCAATCGCGCGGAAAATCGTCTCCTTCGCCGCCGGGTCGATCCCTTTCATCGGCTCGTCGAAGATCGCCACCTTCGGATTTCGCGCCACCCATTTCGCGATGGCGACCTTCTGCTGGTTGCCGCCGCTCAGCGCGCCAACCTTGTACCCCGGGACGGCCGGCCGGATGTCGAACGCCCGGATGATGCGATGGCTGAATTCGGTCTCCCGACGCTTCAGAATCCATCCCCGGAACCCGAGCGCCAGATGCGCGCGAATGTCTTCCCGCCGCCAGATGCCCTGCCACCGGCGTTCCTCGGGCACCAGCGCGATGCCGAGCCGGGCCGCCTGCCTCGTGCCGGTGATCGTCCGCTCCGCCCCGTCGATCCGGACGCGGCAAGGCTGACCGGTCGCGCCGAACAGCGTCCGGGCGAGCCAGGACTTGCCGCTGCCGATATGGCCGAACACCGCCACGATCTCGCCTTCGCGCACGCCGAAGGACAGTTCCGGCGCATGCCGGTCGGGCTTCAGCCCGTGCACCGCAAACCGGATGTTGTCCCTCGCCGGAGAAGCGGACCTGCGGCGGATCGGGCCGCTGCCGCCGGTCATCGCCTCGACGAGCCGGAGGGTGTCCATCTCCCCGGCCGAACCGTGCAGCACGATGCGGCCGTCGCGCAGCACGCTGACGGTGTCGGCCATACGCCGCACTTCCCGCAGCCGGTGCGACACCAGCACGATGCCGATCCCCTGCGCCTTCAGCCGTTCGACCATCCGCATGAACCGGTCCGCTTCGATGCGGTCGAAGGACGCCGTCGGCTCATCGAGCAGCAGATAGCGGGCCTCGCCGGCGGCCGCCCGGATGATCGACAGCATCTGCTTCTCGTACAGCGACAGGCTGCCGGCCGGACGGTCCACGTCCACGTCCAGTCCGTATGCCTGCAGCAGCGCCCGCGCCTGCTCGCGGTTCCGGCGCCGGCTGAACCGGACGCCGCGCATCCGGGGAGCCGTCAAGTTCTCATGCACGGCGAGCTGCGGAACAAGCCCCTTGTCGACTTCCTGCGCAAGAAAGACGATTCCCCGGGCGGCGGCGTCGCGCGGGGAACGAAACCGCTGCGGCGCGCCGTCGACGATAATGTCGCCCCGGAGAGGCGCGTACACGCCGGCGGCCAGATGGAGCAGGGTGCTCTTCCCCGCTCCGTTTATGCCGAGCAGCGCGTGCACCTCCCCGCCGCGGACCGCAAAATCGACACCGTGCAGCACGGCATGGCGGCCGAATCCGTGGTGAATGCCGGTCAGGGTCAGCGTCATGAACCCTTCGACCCTTTCGCCAGCACATCCATCCACGGCGACCACGCCAGATCCGACTTGCCCCAGCCCGGCACGTATTTGCCCAGATCGGCGAACGAGATCGGCTCCTTCGGCAGATGGGATCTCAGGATCAGGCGCGGTTCGATCGATACGGAGGACGGCACCGTCTCTCCCGCGACCTTCTGGTACGCCAGCCGCGTCTGCACCTGGCCGATATCGGTCGGATTCGTCGCGGATGCGGCGACCCACGGGCTGTCCTCGGCCTGGAAGAGCGGAAGGTCTTCTTCCGTCAGGTCGATGCCGTAGATCGGAATATCGGTGCGGCCGGCCTGCTTCAGCGCCTGATAGGCGCCGCGTGTGAATTCGTTCCACGTCGTATAAATCGCGTCCAGCTCGCCTTCCTTCGGGAACTTCTTCAGCCATGCCTCCACCTGAGCCTGCGTGTCCAGCGCGGTGTTGGCCGTCACCGTGCCGGCCCTCGCCACTTCCTCGATCTTCGGATAGCGCTTGTAGAACGCCTCGATCATGACCTGGCGGCGCTCCATCGGCAGGTAACCCGCGACCCACAGCACCCCGATCCGCCCTTCGCCGTTCAGATAGGTCGCGAGCTGTTTCAGCGACTGCCAGCCAAGCAGGTAGTCGTCCTGGTCGATCGACGTGACGCCGGGCAGAATCAGGTCGCTGTCATATGCGACGACCGGGATGCCGGCGTCCAGCGCCTTCCTGACCGCCGGATCCAGCGCCTGGGCGGTGCCGTTGTTGACCAGAATGGCGTCCACCTTCTCGTTGACCGCGGACTCGATGTTGGAAGCCATTTTGGCCAGGTCGTTGTTGGAATCGTAGATTTTCAGTTCGCCGCCGAAGGCTTCCACCTGGTCGCGGATGCCCTGGCTGTATTGGGCGAAGAAGGAGCCCGTCGTAATCCGGGTGACGAGTGCGACGCGCAGCGGATGCCGCAGCTTCTCCGGAATCGCTGCCTGTGCGGCATCCCCGCCGCCGGACGCGTCCGACGCCGCCGGCGCTTCCGGCTGACTGCCGGACGATTGCGATGCGCCCTGCGCGGCGGAATTCGCCGGAGATGTGTTTTTCCCGCTTCCGGTTCCGGCCGCGTTCTGCTCGTTCGTGCAGGCGGTCAACAGCAACAGCGCGATGACCATGATGAGACTCAACGTTTGCTTCGCATTTTTCATGAGGTCGGCTACCCCCTGTTCGTCATGCGGACCCGGCCGCCGGCCACCGGCAAGAAAAAAGGCTCCATATCGCAGGACAAGCCTTGCGATCATGGAGCCGCCGGATAACCGGTAGGTCGAATCCATAATCCTGTTAAATCCATGGATTTACATGTATTTTTATGATAACAACCTGTTTTTGATATTGTCAACGATTAATTCCGATAATTCGCACTTGACTACTTATATTTAAATTTTTACGATAATTTTATAAAACTGTATTTTTCGAAGGAGGTCGCCAACATGGCTGGCAAACGAATTGACCATGTGGGAGTCATCGTGAAGGATCTGGACACGACCATCCGCTTCTACACGGAAATCGTCGGACTTGAAGTGAAGAGCCGCTTCACGCACACGAACGGCGTGCTGCAGCTCGCGTTCCTCGGATTCGGCGGTTCGGACGAGACGGAGGTGGAGCTGATCCAGGGCTACAATGACAACTTGCCGACGGAAGGCAAGGTGCATCACGTCGCGTTCACCGTGGACGATATCGAGGCCGAGTACGAGCGCATCAAGCGGCTTGACGGCGTCTCCTTCATTCCCGGCTTCGACACGATCACGACGCTGCCGAACGGCCACCGCTATTTCTTCATTTACGGTCCCGAGAACGAATGGGTGGAATTCTTCCAGCGCTGAACAGGATTCCGCGTCCCTCCGATCGAATGCTGTCTTCTCGGGGAGGGGTGACCGATTGCGGATCCTGAGAAACATGCTGATGCGCGCGCTGTTCTATCCGGCGCCCGCGCTGAGCGTCAGCGAAGAAGAAGCCCGGCAGTTCGAAGCGCTTTATGAGCGGGCCATGCGGCAGCCGAACAAAATCATCGACTACCGGTTGCCCGCTCCGAAGCACAAATTTCTATTCATCTTCCGGAATCGGGTGGCCGTTCACAAGCCCGATGAACTGATGGCCGCAACCTGGCTGCTCTACAAGCTCAGAACCCGGTTCAGCCGCTATCCCCGCGGATAATCCGCGCCCGACTCACCCGGCGGCATCCCGGCTGATGGCGTCAATGCCCATCAGCGAAATCCCGGCATCCAGAAATTCCGGGATTTCCTCCCCTTCGCCGGCCTTCAGCAGCTGCTCGACAATCAGGGCGCCCCAGCGCTGTTCTTGCAGGGAGATCGCCATCGTGATCTGACCGTTGCGCACCGCTTCCGAGATTTCGGGCATCATGCCGAAGGTCAGCGCGTACCGGTTGAGCCCCATCGCTTTCCACACCAGAACGGACGCCGATCCGGACACGAAGTCGAGGGCGACGAACGCGTCGAAATGCGGATGTTCGTCGATCATCCCCTCCAGATCGGTCAGCGCCTGCTCCGGAACGCCCTGATGATACCGCACCTCCAGCACGTCGATGTCCGTCTCGCGGTGAATGTAGCCGAGAAATCCCTCCAACCGCTCGCGCAGGTGCAAACTGTCCGAGAACCCGGTCGATACCAGTATCATGCCGCGTCCCTTGAGCAGCCCGTCGATCGCCTCTCCCATCCGCTCGCCGGCCCGGATGTTGTCCGTCCCGATGTAGGACAGCCGCCGGCTGTCGGGGGCGTCGGATTCGAAACAGATGACGGGAATCCCGGTGTCCGCGGCCTTGTCGATGATCGGCGCCAGCGCTTCCGAATGGATCGGGCTGATCGCGATGCCGTCCACGCCCTGCTGGATCATCGTCTCCATCATCCGGATCTGCTGCTCCAGATTGGCCTCGTCCGGCGCCTTGATGACCAGCCGGACGCCCGCCGCCTCCGCCGCCCGGGCGGCGCTCTCCGTCACCGCTTCGTAATAGGCGTCCGCCATCGGATAGATGATGCCGAACGTCCGCGCCGGCAACGTCCCCGTTTCGGGATCGGACGGCACGCTTTCGCGGGACGGCGGCCGCTCCTGACAGCCGCAGAGCGCCGCCGCCAGCAGGATCAAGACCGGCGCCGCCATCCTCGCCTTCGCGGCCATCCGCCTGAACGCGTCCCGTCTCAAGGCCGTCCTCCTTCCCTCCGGAGGAGCGGCCGCTCCAGCCTGCCCCGCTTGCGGAAATCGCGGATCGTCATGCCCGTCATCCGCTTGAACACATTGGAGAAATAATGCGAATCCTGATAGCCGACCCGACAGGCGATCTCGTACGATTTCGCCCGGGTCGACAGCAGCAGTTCCATCGCTTTCTTGATCCGCGTTTCCATCAGATATTCGATGAACGTCATCCCGGTCTCCTGGCTGAACACCTTGCTCAGGTGGCTCGGGCTGACATTGACATGCTTCGCCGCGTCGTTCAGCGACAGCCCCTCTTCGCCGTAATGTTCCTGCACATACTGCTTCACCCGCGCGATCAGGGCGCCGTAGCGGTCGCTCGCCTGCGAGCGCCAATGCCAGAACAGCTCCGCGAGCTCGCCCAGGTAGGCGCAGGCCTCTTCCCAGGAACGGATGCCGCTGATCCGGCTCTTCATCTCCGGCAGCCAGTCATCCGGCCTGACCTGCTCGCCGAACTGCGCCTTCGCTTCCCGGAACACGCTCACGGTCAGGTCATGCAGCAGGAAGAAACCGTAGAGCGACGATTCCCAATCCACGTCCCGCAATTCCTGCGCGATGCGCCGGATGTGCGTCTCCTTCTGCTCCGGCGCGCCGACTTTCAGAAACTCCATGTACCCCGCCCGATCCAGGCTGAGCTGTTCGAGCGCTTCGCCGCCGAAGATGCCGATCCGATCCCCGCCGGCGGGCGCCGCCGCCCGATGTTCGTCCTGCGCGTGATCCTTGGCGCTGATGATCTTCAGCACCCGGATGATGTCCTCGGCGCTGAACGGCTTCAGGCAGTACTCTTCCACGCCGATGCGGATCGCCTGCCGGGCGTATTCGAATTCGTCATGGCCGCTCAGGATGATGATTTTGATGCCGGGCAGCATCCTGCGGACGATCGCGCTCAGCTCCAGGCCGTTCATGAACGGCATGCGAATGTCGGTTATCAGGATGTCCGGCTTCAGCTTCTCGATGAGCGGCAAGGCCAGCTCCCCGTCTGGCGCGTCCCCGCAATATTCGAACCCTTCCTTCTCCCAATCGATGCAGGTCCGCATATTTTCCCGGATGACAATCTCATCGTCCACCAGGAACACTTTCTTCAATCTGCGTCCCCCCCTGAACCGGAATCGTGATCTCGACCATCGTGCCGACCCCTTTCCGGCTGTCGATGGCGATGCCGTATTGCGAGCCGTAATACAGGCGCAGTCGCCGCTGCACATTGAGCAGCCCGTAGCCGCCGTCCGGCTCGCCCTCTCCGTGCGGCGGCGGATGATCTTCCAGCAGCAGCCGGAGCTCGGCCAGCTTCCCTTCGCTCATGCCGATGCCGTTGTCCGTGACGAGCAGCCGCAGCGTCCGGTCCTGGCCGGCGGAGCCGGATATCCGGATCCGCCCCTTGCCCCGCTTGTTCTTGATCCCGTGATACAGCGCGTTCTCCACGATCGGCTGGAGCGTCATTTTCAGAATCGGGATGGTCCGCAGCTCGGGCGCAATGTCGATCTCGTACTCCAGAATGTCGGAATAGCGCATTTGCTGGATGACCAGGTAGTTGCGGACATGCTCCACCTCTTCCCCGACGGAGATGAGATCCCGCCCCTTGCTCAGACTGATGCGGAAAAAACGGGACAGCGCCTGCACCAGCCGGATCACCTCGCGATTCTTCCCCGCCTCCGCCATCCAGACGATCGAATCGAGCGAGTTGTAGAGGAAGTGGGGATTGATCTGCGCCTGCAGCGTGCGCAGCTCCGCGATCTGCACCTGTTCCCGCTCGCGGATGCTGCGCTCCATGAGCATCTTGATCTGCTCGATCATCAGGTTGAAGCTGTTGCCGAGGTCGGCCAGCTCGTCGTTGCCGGCGGGCTTTACCTTCACTTCGAGGAAGCCCGAAGCCGCCTTGCGCATCTTGTACATCAGAACCTGGATCGGCCGGGTCAGCCGCGACGTGACGAACACATAGAGGCCGATCGTGAACACGATGCTGAGTCCGACGCTGAGAAAAATGAGTCTCCGGATCCCGTGGGCGTCCCGCATGATGTCGTGCTGGGGCGCCATGCCGATCATTTTCCAGCCGGTATCGTCCGACGTCGTATAAGTGATCATCACCGGTCCGTCCGGCCCGTCCTCCACGAAACTGCCCGACTTCCGGTCCAGCCGGGGGGCCAGCTCCGAGGCGGGCGGAAACAGCCGCTCGTCGGACGGATCGAACCCCGTGGCGAACAGCGGCTTGCCGGCGGCGTCCGCCACATAGAAATACCCGACTTGTCCGGACATCGCTTCCCGTATGTAGTGCATCACCGTGTCGGCATCCAGATCGATGACGATGAACCCGATCACTTCGCGGGTGATCCGCTGCTTGATCGTCGTCATGATCGACACGAAGTTCTCCGACTCGTACATGGAACCGTCCAGCCGATCCTGGGGCAGCGTCTCGTCGGGCGTCACGATGAGCACCTCGTCCGGGGCGTTCATCAGATATTGAAAGTGCGGGTTGCGGAGCGGATTCTGGCTGATCGCGAACACACCCTTCCGCTCGCTGATGCCCCGGCCGTACAGATTCACCATGGAGATGTTCAGCACGCTCTCGTTCCGGTACGTCTTGCGATAGAGATCGAAGGCCTGCAGGATGTCCTTCGCGTCGTCGTAGGCGTCGTTCTGGGAGAACAGATAGCGGAGCACGGCCTGATGGTTCTCGAGCTCGAGCAGACGGGCCGTATCCTGGAAGAGTACATCGATGTCGCGCGCAAGCTGGTCCGCGGCCAGTTGGAAGGCGGCCTTGCTGTGCTCGGATATCGTCCGGAACGACTTCTGGTAGGAGACGATGCCGACGGCGATCAGCGGAACGAGCGTCAGCATCACGAACATGGCGAGCATCTTGACCCGCAGACTGGAGAACATCCAACGCACCGGGTTTCTCATGCCTTGGCCCTTACCTTCTCCCTGCAAATCTTATACTTGTATTCTATAACAGGCCGGGTTGAAAGCGTATGCAGGAATAAAATATTCCACCATTTCAATAAACCTCCCCACCTTTCCGCCCCCGCTGTCCCCATTCGCCAAAAAATGCGCACCATTCTCCTTTGAATCTCCGTATTTCTCCGGATTGGAAGCGTTTTATGATGGGGTTGTGCCTTGCACGAAGATGATGCACACAGGGAGGTAAACGAAATTGAAAACATGGAAAATCATGCCCGTTCTGCTGCTGGCCGTCTGTCTGATCGCCACGTCGTGCGGCGGCGGCAACAACTCGGGGTCGGGCGGCGGTGACAGCAAGACCGCTTCGACCGGCGCATCGACGCAAAGTTCCGGGTCGAATGGCGGTTCGTCATCCGGCGCTGGCAAGAAAATCGTGCTCGGCTTCGCCCAGGTCGGCGCCGAGAGCGGCTGGCGCACGGCCAACACGGAGTCGATCAAGGAAGCGGCGGCCGCGGCGGGCATCGAGCTGAAATTTTCCGACGCGCAGCAGAAGCAGGAGAACCAGATCAAGGCCATCCGCTCGTTCATCCAGCAGAAAGTCGACGTCATCGCCTTCTCGCCGGTCGTCGAATCGGGGTGGGAGACGGTGCTGCAGGAAGCGAAGGAAGCCGGCATCCCCGTCATCCTGACCGACCGCGCCATCGATTCGGACGACGAGTCGCTGTACGTCTCGTTCATCGGCTCGGACTTCGTGGAGGAAGGACGCCGCGCCGGACGCTGGCTGCTGGAGCAGTTCAAGGATGCGACGGAACCCGTCAACATCGTCGAACTGCAGGGGACGACCGGCTCCGCTCCCGCGATTGACCGCAAGGCCGGGTTCGAAGAGGTCATCAAGGAGAACCCGAACCTCAAGATCATCGCGTCGCAGACCGGCGACTTCACCCGCGCGAAGGGCAAGGAAGTCATGCAGTCGTTCCTGCAGGCGCACAAGGACATCGACGTGCTGTACGCCCACAACGACGACATGGGCCTCGGCGCGATCCAGGCCATCGAAGCGGCCGGCCTCGTCCCGGGCAAAGACATCATCATCATTACGGTGGACGCGGTAAGAGACGGCATGCAGGCGGCGGCGGACGGCAAGATCAACTTCATCGTGGAGTGCAACCCGCTGCTCGGGCCTCAGCTTATGGACGCCGTCAAAGCGGTGGTGGAAGGCAAGGAAGTGCCGAAGCGGATCGTCACCGAGGAAGGAACGTTCACTTCGGAAGAAGCGAAAGCCGCCCTGCCGAACCGGAAATACTGATCCGCTTGCCGACCGGCATCAGCACAATGTACGGCCGCCCCAACCCCTGCACGGGGACGGGGTGGCTTTGTTCAAAGAAAGGGGGAGGCAGCATGAGCGAAAACCGACCGGTCCTGCAAATGTCCGGCATCCACAAGCGGTTCCCCGGCGTCCACGCGCTGAATGACGTCCGTTTCCGGATGTTCGCCGGCGAAGTGCACGCCTTGATGGGAGAGAACGGCGCCGGCAAATCGACGCTGATCAAGGTGCTTACCGGCGTCTATTCCATTGAAGAAGGCTCGGTGGAATGGGAGGGCAGGCCGCTGCATCTGCGGAGTCCGCTCGAAGCGCAGCAGGCCGGCATCAGCACCGTCTATCAGGAGATCAATCTGTGCCCGAACCTGTCCGTGGCCGAGAACATCTTTATCGGCCGGGAACCGCGGAAATTCGGCAAGATTTCGTGGAAAACGATGAACCGCGAGGCCGAGGCGCTGCTTGCGGAACGGCTCAACGTGAGACTCGACGTCACCAAACCGCTGGGCGCCTGTTCCGTCGCCGTTCAGCAACTGGTCGCGATCGCCCGCGCGCTCAATATTTCGGCCCGGCTGCTCATATTGGACGAACCGACTTCGTCCCTCGACCGGGACGAGGCGAACAAGCTGTTCGAGGTGATGCGCCATCTGAAAGAGCAGGGGCTGGCCATCCTGTTCGTCACCCATTTCCTCGACCAGGTCTACGAGGTGTCCGATCGGATCACCATCCTGCGGAACGGACGGTTCGTCGGCGAATACCGCACCGAAGAACTGCCCCGCGTCGAGCTGGTGCAGAAAATGATCGGCAAGGATCTGGAGCTTCTCGGCGGCATGCCGAAACGGAATGCCGCGCCGGGCGAGGCGAAGCGCCCCTATCTGCGCGCGTCGGGACTGGGGCGCAAGGGCGGCGTGGAGCCGTTCGATCTGACCGTCGGCAGCGGCGAGATCGTCGGACTGGCCGGGCTGCTCGGATCGGGACGAACGGAGACGGCCCGGCTGCTGTTCGGCGCCGACCGCGCCGACCAGGGAAAGCTGGTCATCGAAGGCCGGGAGACGAAGCTGGACTCGCCGCGCAAAGCGATTGACCGGGGCATCGCCTTCTGCTCGGAGAACCGCAAGACCGAGGGGATCATTGAAGATTTGACCGTGCGGGAGAACATCATTCTGGCGCTGCAGGCCCATCGCGGCTGGTTCCGCGCGCTGTCCCGCAGGCGGCAGGAGGAAATCGCCGACGAATACATCCGGGCGCTCGACATCAAGCCGTCCGATCCCGAACAGTTCATCCGCAATCTGTCCGGCGGCAACCAGCAGAAAGTGATCCTCGCCCGCTGGCTGCTCATGAATCCCCGGCTGCTCATCCTGGATGAGCCGACGCGGGGCATTGACGTCGGCGCCAAAGCCGAGATTCAGAAGCTGGTCCTGTCGTTGTCCGGGGAAGGGATGGCGGTGCTCTTCATCTCCTCCGAGCTGGAAGAAGTCGTCCGTGTCAGCAGCCGGATCGCCGTCCTGCGCGACAGGCGGCATGTGCGGCACCTGACCGGTGACGACATCCATCAAACGACTATTATGCAGGCCATCGCGGGAGGATGACGCCATGAATGCCCGATGGTGGAACAGACCTTTGTTCTGGCCGCTTGCCGTGTTCGGCTTGCTGCTCTTGCTCAACCTGATCTTCAAACCGGAGTTTTTCGCGCTCCGCTACCAGAACGGCCATCTGTACGGCAGTCTGATCGACATTCTGAACTTCGGCTCCCCCCTGGCGATCGTCGCCATCGGGATGACCCTGGTCATCGCCACGCGGGGAATCGATCTGTCGGTGGGGTCGCTTGTCGCCATCGCCGGCGCGATGGCCTGCCTGACCATCAGCCGGGGCGACGACCAGCATGCCTTGAGCCTGGTGCTCTCCGCCGTCCTGCTCGCGCTGATCGTCTCCATCGCCCTCGGCCTGTGGAACGGACTGCTGGTGGCCGGCGCGGGCATCCAGCCGATCATCGCGACGCTCATTCTGATGGTCGCGGGGCGGGGCATCGCGCAGCTCATCACGAGCGGGCAGATCATCACGGTGACGAGCAAGCCGTATAATTTCATCGGCGCCGGGTGGTTCATGACCTTGCCGTTCTCCGTCTATCTGGCCGCCCTGGTCTTCCTCATCGCCGCGTGGATGACCCGCAAGACGTCGCTCGGCATGTTCATCGAGGCGATCGGCTGCAATCCGACGGCGAGCCGGCTCGCCGGGATCCGTTCCCGCTCGATCCTGCTTGCGGTCTACATGTTCTGCGCGCTGTGCGCCGGCATCGCCGGGCTGATCACCAGTTCGAACGTCTCGAGCGCGGACGGCAACAACGCCGGGCTGTGGATTGAACTCGATGCCATCCTCGCCGTCGTCATCGGGGGGACTTCCTTAAGCGGCGGCCGGTTCTCGCTGACCGGCACCCTGGCCGGGGCGCTGCTGATCCAGACGCTGACGACCACGATCTACATGCTGGGCGTCCCCCCGGAAATCACGCTGGTCGTCAAGGCGTTCGTCGTCCTGGCCGTCTGTCTGATCCAATCGCCGTCGTTCCGCCGTTCACTGGCGCGCGGCATTCCATGGAGCCCTGCGGCATCGGGACAAGAGGTGAGCAGACATGGTTAATCGCAACTATATCCCGCTTCTGGTGACCATCGGGCTGTTCATCCTGATGTTTCTGGCCGGCTCGCTGCGGTATCCCGGATTTTTCTCGCCGCAGGTGTTCATGAACCTGCTGATCGACAACGCCTTCCTGCTCATCGTGGCCGTCGGCATGACGTTCGTTATTCTGTCGGGCGGCATCGATCTGTCCGTCGGCTCCGTGGTGGCGCTGACCACGATGCTGTCCGCCAGCCTGATTACGGAAGCCGGCTGGCCGCCGGCGGCCGTCATACCGCTGGTGCTCGCGGTCGGCATCCTGTTCGGCTGGATGATGGGCGCGATCATTCATTACTTTCAGATTCAGCCGTTCATCGTCACCCTGGCCGGCATGTTTCTCGCCCGGGGACTGTGCTATGTGATCAGCATCAACACGATCACGATCAACCATCCGTTCTATACGCATATGGCGCTCGCGAAAATCCGCCTGCCGGGCGGCAGCTTTATCTCAATCAGCGTCGTCATCGCCCTCCTGGTCGTGGCGCTGGCCGTCTATCTCGCGCATTATACCCGCTTCGGGCGCAACACTTATGCGATCGGCGGTCATGAGTCATCGGCGGTGCTGATGGGACTTCCGGTCGGCCGGACGAAAATGCTCGTCTACGCGTTCAGCGGCTTCTGCTCATCCCTGGGCGGCGTCGTGTTCACGTTCTACATGCTGTCGGGTTACGGGCTGCATACCGTCGGCCTGGAGCTTGACGCCATCGCGGCGGTCGTGATCGGGGGGACGCTGCTGACCGGCGGCTCCGGCTATGTCATCGGCACGTTCTTCGGCGTGCTGATCCAGGGCGTCATCCAGACGATCATCACCTTCGAGGGCACGCTCAGCTCCTGGTGGACGAAAATGGTCATCGGTTTGCTGCTGTTTCTTTTTATTCTGTTGCAGCGGGTCTTCACCACGCGGTCTACGCGGAGCCAGTCTATGTAAGATATAATCGAATTTGGGGAGGGGATTCGATTGCTGCGGTCAAGCCGAACGGCACTTGTCTGTTTCAACCTGCTGCTCGTGTTCCTTGCGATGCTGGCGGGCTGCAACCGTGAAGCTGCGGCGCCGCTCGAGGAGCCGCCGGAGACGATCGATTCCCGCATCCCCGATCCCCGGTCCACGGAAGTCACCGCGGACAAGCACAAGATCGTGCTCGGCTTCTCCCAGCTCGGCTCCGAGAGCGATTGGCGCAACGCCAATACGCGGTCGATCCGGGAAGCGGCGAAGGAAGCCGGCATCGAGCTGCTGTTCGACAACGCGGAACAGTCGCAGGAGAAGCAGATTGAAGCGATCCGCGGCTTCATTGAGCGGAAGGTCGATGTGATCGCCTTCGCGCCGGTCATCGAGACGGGCTGGGAAGGCATCCTGACCGAGGCCAGACAGGCCGGCATTCCGGTCATCCTGTCCGACCGCGCCGTGCAGATCAGCGATCCGTCCCTGTATGTGACGTTTATCGGCGCGGATTTCTACGAGGAAGGCCGCAAGGCGGGCAAATATTTGCTGGACAAGAAACGCAACGAACCCGGCCCCGTCGTGATCGCGGAGCTGGAGGGCACCGAAGGTTCCTCGCCGTCCATCGAGCGCGGCAGAGGCTTCCGGGACGTCATCCTGGAGCGCGCCGATATGACGATCGCCTATTCCGCGCCGGCCGACTTCACGGTGGACAAAGGAGCCGAAGTCATGCGCGGGTTTCTGCGGGAAAGCGGCGGCGACATCGACGTGCTTTTCGCCCACAACGACGATATGGCGCTCGGGGCCATTGAAGCGATCGAGGAATTCGGCCTGAAGCCCGGGGAAGACATCGTCATCATTTCCGTCGATGGCACGCGCAAAGCGTTCGAGATGATGGCGGAGGGCAAAATCAACTGCGTGGTGGAATGCAATCCGCTCCTCGGCCCGATTCTGATGCAGGCGGTCCGCGAGATCTACGAAGGACGCACCTTGCCGAAGCGGATCGTGCCGCCGGAAAGTGTGTTCACCGAGGTGCTCGCGGAGAAGGAAGTGGCCAATCGACAGTATTAGGCGGCCCCGCGTCCGTCGATCGCTGACGAAAAAGGAGGACACTTGTCAAAATCTGATAATCTTGATAAGCTGTCTAATGTTAATATTTTTTAATCAAGTGTCCCGGGGTGATGCAGAGCATGGATTTGGTCGCAATGAAGAGCCGGCTCGACGCCAGGCAGCTCATGGTGGTGGAATCCGAAGTCAGGAACCAGGGCAAGAACATGATCGTCGCCTATGTCCTGTGGTATTTCCTCGGCATATTCGGCGGTCACCGTTTTTACATGAAGAAAACAGGCTCCGCGGTTGCTCAACTCATTCTGACGATCACCATTATCGGAATCATCATCAACGCGGTCTGGTGGATCGTGGACGCCTTTCTGGTACACACGTGGGTGAGGGACTACAACCGCGAACTGGAGTACCGCCTCGTTTCGCAAATGATCGCCCAGCAAGATCCGCCGGCGCCGAACAGCTTCTGACGGCATGAACAGGAACGACCTGTCGCTGGAACAGCTTCTCGTGCTGCAATCGGAAATGCGGCACGTCGAGAAATCGCTCGCGCTCGCGTATTTCATGCTGCTTGGCGGACATCTGGGCGTTCACCGTTTTTATTTGAAGCGTTATGCAAGCGGTACCATTCAGTTGATCCTTTTCTTGGTCGCCGTATTATGCTATTTCCTTACTCCCCTCGTATATGTCGGAGACGAGGATTGGACCGGCCCGGCCCTGATATTGCTCATCATCATGCTGGCGGCCGGCCTGGCGCTGATCGTCTGGATCATTGTCGACCTGTTCCTCATCCCCCGCATGGTCAGAGAGTGGAACGCGGCCCGGGAAACCGAGATCATACGCAGATTGACAGGACAACCCTGATTTCGTGAAGCGCTTCGGATCAAGGGAGCTTCGACATCGCCGTCGGAGCTCCCTTGATGGCTTCGCCGGAGCGCGCCCTTCAACCCCCGTTCCCGCCATCCAGCGGCACGGCGAAGGTCACCGTCGTCCCCTTGCCGGCTTCGCTGATCAGTTGGATGCCTTTGCCGTACAGCTTCTTCAGCCGCATATGAATATTGCGCACGCCCACGCTTCTCGACGGCTTGCCGCCGGCCTGCTCGGCGAGCAAGGCTTCCGCCCGCTCCGCGCTCATGCCCACGCCGTTGTCCCGAACCGTGAACTCCGCTTCCTTCCCGTTCCGCTTCACGGAGATTTCAACGCAGCCGCCTTCAATCCGCTTCATGATGCCGTGATGAACGGCATTTTCCACCAGCGGCTGCAGGACCAGCGGCGGCACCCGCATGTCCAGCGCTTCCTCGTCCACCCGGATCACCGTCTGCAGCCGTTCGCCGAATCGCGCCTTCTCAATCTCCAGATACGCGTGGACAAACTCCAGCTCCTTCTTGAGCGAGGTATAGTCCTCCAGGTTCTTGAAATCGAAGCTGCCGCGCAAATATTCGGAGAACTGGTTCCAATTCATGATAACCGGAATGTCCCCGAACAGGTCTCCGAGATGACGCAGCAGGGGAACCATGTTGAACTCGGTCACGATGAAATCCGGACGGTGGAGCTTGTATTTCACTCTCAGATAAGCGGCCATGTTCTCGAAGAAATCGGGTTCATTCGAATGCCGGGCATAGTCGAAATACTCGTACGAGTAGCTGAAGGCATGCCGCGGGCTGCGGTTCAACACCCCGGTCAGGCCTTCATTGAACTCCATATGCGCCGGCTCGGTGGGAGTGAAGGGGTGGAGAATCAGGACATGCCGTTCGCCCTCTTCCGCCGCGAATGCCGCCGGATGCGGAATGAGCAGCAAGACGGCTAGCATGAGCTGAACAATAAGGAGCAAACGCGATTTGTCCGCCATGATCGTCCTCCCCTGCCATCAGACCTCTGTCTTTTGTCCTGGCAATGATTTTAGCACAGGATTGCGGGTTTGACGGCGAGGGATGCAAAAAATCCCGCCGCGCCGGCAGGCGGTCGGGATTTCTTGCGGGTCAGGCGGTGATGGTTTCCAACGCAATCTCGATCATGTCGTTGAACGTCGTCTGCCTCTCCATCGGGGTCGTCTGCTCGCCGGTCGCGATGCTGTCGCTGACGGTGAGCAAGGACAGCGCCTGCGTTCCGAATTTCGCGGACAGCGTGTACAGGGCGGCCGTCTCCATCTCCACCGCCAGCACGCCGTAGCGGGCCAGCTTCTCGTAGAGCGCGTTGTCGTCGGAATAGAAGAGATCCGACGAGAACACGTTGCCGACCCGCGGCTTGAGCCCGCTTCTGGCCGAACCGATCTCATGGGCAAGCTTCATCAGGCCGAAATCGGCGATCGGGGCAAAATCGACGGCGCCAAACACGCGGCGGTTGATGGACGAATCCGTGCAGGCGGCCTGGGCGATGATGACTTCGCGCAGCCCGATGTCCGGCCGGAGCGCGCCGCAAGTCCCGATCCGTACGAGTTTCCTGGCCCTGAATTCATTGACGAGCTCGTGAATATAGATGCTTGCCGACGGAACGCCCATCCCGGTTCCCTGCACGGACACCTTCTTGCCGCGCCAGGTGCCCGTAAATCCCAGCATGCCGCGGACCCGGTTGTAGCACACCGCATTTTCCAGGAAGGTTTCCGCGATATATTGGGCCCTGAGCGGATCGCCCGGCAATAGCACGGCCTCGGCAATGTCACCCGGTCTTGCGTCGATATGGACGGACATGGTTTGCTTCTCCTCCTTGTGCGTTAGCGGCGATCATGTTTCACTCCAATCATATCCGCCAGATTGCCTTGGGGCAATTGAACTGCATACGCAAGCGCCTCTTTTAAAGCCCTCCATTCGCCGCAGCAGCACCCGAAGGAACATTTCCATCATTTATAAAAATGTAAGTTTAAATTTACAAATATAATTGAATAATGTAAAATATGATTATCATTTTTCGGAGCGTGTTGAAGATGGCCTTTCTAACCGATGAGCAAATACTCAAAGTCCTCTACGGTTACAATGCATGGTGGGATAAGGGCTATATTTCGTCCGAACTGACGAGGCCCGTCAAGAGGCTGGCATACTATGAGGCCAAAAAAGCATTTGAACATCCCCGCATCAGAAGAGCCGTAATATTGTCCGGCCCGCGCCGCGTAGGGAAAACGACCATCATGTTTCAAACGATTGAAGAATACTTGAAACAAGGCATCCCGGCGAAAAGCATCATGTACGTTTCATTTGACCATCCGATGTTGAAACTGTGTGACATCGGAAGGATAATTGAGGTTTTCCAAAATAATTTGAATCCAGGTGAACGGGATCTATATTTCTTTTTTGACGAAATTCAATATGCTCAGGATTGGGATTTGTGGCTAAAAACACTGTATGACCGCAATCCGACTTACCACATCATGGCAACCGGGTCTGCCATTCCGGTGTTCGCCGAGAAAGCAAAAGAAAGCGGAGTGGGGCGCTGGACAACTATCCGGATTCCGACGCTTTCATTTTATGAATACATTGAAATTATGGGGATCCCCAAACCGAAGCTTTCCAGGAACATTTACCCTACAGCCCTCGCATCGTTGGGTTCATCCATACTGACCCGATTGATGCTCGACCTTGGACCGCTTCAGAAGCATTTTCACCGTTATTTGCTTGTCGGCGGGTTTCCGGAAGTCGCTTTATCCGACGATGTCGGATATGCCCAGAAAATGATTCGCGAAGATGTCGTCGATAAGGTATTGAAGCAGGATATGTTATCGCTGTTCCCGATTCGAAACGTCAACGAACTGGAAAAGATTTTCCTCTATCTCTGCATGGTTAGCGGCAATATTGTCGTTCAGGACACCATTTCAAAAGAAGTAGGGATTTCTCGCCCAACTGTCGCCAATTACATGGAATTTCTTGAGCAGGCCAACTTGATTTATGTCAGTCAGCCAACCGAACAAACCGGAAAGAAGGTGCTGAAATCCAAACCGAAAATCTATCTGGCTGATGCCGCTATCCGAAATGCCGTACTCATGATTGATGAAGAAGTACTGGCAGACGCGACAGAAATGGGAATGATTGTTGAAACCGCGATTTACAAACACATTCACGCCTTTAACTATTTGGACACAACACATATCGGGTATTTTCGGGATGCGAGGACAAGCAAAGAAATTGATATTGTCATAACTTACGGCGCCAGAACCAGGATTCTCATCGAGGTGAAATACCGTGAGGACACAGAGCTGACGCATAAAGATGCGATTGTGGAGTGGGCCGACGATCCGAAGGTCGCCGCTGCCCTTGTGATAACAAAAAACAACAGTGACTTCGGAATAACCGATCATGCCACAAATTGCCCAATCATCAAGATTCCCGCTTACGCCTTCCTATACTTGTTGGGGCATGCCGGGTACACAAAGTACTTGGAATCCATGCAATCAAACAGATAATAGGGCCATTCTCACAGAATGACCCTGCGAAGGGGTTGCGGATGGTGGAGAGACGATGGGCAATCACGATGGTGGTGTTACCTTGATATTTCGGGCGAGCGGATCGGTGTCTTGCGTCCGCGCAGAATTTATTTCCGAACCTCCAACGCCCGAAGCAGCATCACCACGGCTTCGACCCGCGTGGCGGTAGCGCCGGGCGCGAAGCGCAAACCGTCGCGGCCGAGGACAATGCCCGTTTCCCGCAGCGCTTCCGCCGCGCCTTTCGCCCAGGCCGGAATGGCTTCGTCATCGGTAAAGTCGGTCCGTACCACGTTGCGGTCGGCCATCCCCAGCGCTCTGGCGATCATCACCGCCATCTCCGCGCGGGTGACGGGCTTATCCGGGCGGAAGCTGCCGTCTGCGTACCCGGACACGATGCCTTTCTCAACGGCCAGCGCCACCGCTTCCTTGGCCCACTTAGCGATCCGGTCCTTATCGGCGAAGGGCGGCGCCTTGGAGCCGGATGCGCCGGCGGCTGTTCCCCTGGTATCACCCAGCCCCAGGGCCTGAACCAGCATGACGAGAAACTCGGCGCGGGTGATGGGGTGGTTCGGCCGGAATGTCCCGTCCGGATAGCCTTTCACCCAACTTTTCGCCGCCGCTTCCCGAATGAACGATTCCCCCCAGTGGCCGGCGATGTCGGTAAAGCTCGGCGCCGGTGTTGCCGGAGGCGTCTCGATTGGCGGCTCTTTCTCCGCTTCGGTCGCCAGAATGGCAAACTTCGCGAAACGGTCCGTCTCCGCCGTCACCCATTCGCCCTCCACCTTGCCGCCCATGCTGATCCACTTCTGCTGTTCTTCGTCATAGTAGAAGATGGAGACCTTCCGGTTGTCTTCCGATTTGGCGGGATCAAACTTGATCGAGATTGTCACTGGTTTCCCGAGAGGAACGGGCTTGTCTCCGGCAATCTCGAACACGGCGCTGGCGAAGGTCTGCCCCTCGCCGGCCGATGCCGCATCGGCCGCTTTCGTGATGGTCACGAACAGGGGTTGTTCAGTGGTGCCAGCCGGGATTGAAAGGACGAAATCATTCCCCAAGCGGATCGTTTTCCCTTCCCCCGCGGCAACGAACCACTGGTTCAGAGGCAGAACTGAACCTCCTCCGCTTCCTCCCCCGCTTTCTCCTCCACTTCCCGCGGAAGGGTCATAGACGCGCACCGTGCGCCGTACCTGGTCCGCGGCGTTGCCCGCCGAATCCGTCACGTCATACAGAATCGTATACGTCCCCAACTTGGCCGTATCGACCTTATCGCCGGAGACGACCACCCTGGCCGTGACGTCGCCGTCCAAGTCATCCGTGGCGGTGTAGCCCGGGTCTGCAAAGGCGGAACCCAGCGGCGCCTGCATCGCCGCGTCGCCGCGCAAGGTAATAACGGGTTTGACGCGATTGATGTTCGTGATCTCGATTTGTTGAACCGCCTCGTGGCCGGCCTGATCTTTCGCATAGACACTGAGCCAGCCGTTGTCCGTTACGAGGATTTGCGCGTTCAGGGTCGACGGATCCGACAGATCCAGCGGAGTGCCTTTGCCGCTTGCAAAGTACGTTTGATCGTGCTGACCGACTTCATATTTGACCTCAGCCAAGTCGCCATCTTTGTCGTCAACCACCACGTTCACGTTGACGTCCCGATTGGTTGGGGCTGGCGGGGCGCTCAAGCGGATGGTCGGAGAAGAGACGTCGATGTAGAACGATTCGGAATGACGGGACCAATGTCCGGTCCTGCCATTGTCATCTTCGATCTCGGCCATGACGTGCAAATACCAGATGCCCGTCTTATCAGGCGCGAGGATTTCGTCCCCGCTGTTGAAAGAAGTCCAGTTTGCGGAAGCCGGATCTGCGGAATCCCATACGGGCAGCGCGTCAGATTCGCTCCACTGATAATACGCGCCCATGAACGAGGAATTTACCGTTACCTGTGTCTTCGCGCTTCGCACCCAGACGTGTCCGCTCCCGTCCGGATTGAACGCGATGTCGCTCGGATCTATGGACTCGATGGGGATAAATGAATATCCTTTACTGTCGGCATATTGCTTCGCAGTGGATGAGCTTGGAGCGATGATGGTTACAGAGATATTACCATAAAATGTATTACTATCAAATGTTGTGCTATCCCCCTCAACCACAACAATAGATATTTGATTATATGCGAAAGCCAATGTACCGATAGAACCGACATTCTCCGGAATCGTCACGCTGGTGAGTTGATTATTGTAAAAAGCCATTTGGCCAATCTTCGTGACGCTGTCCGGAATCGTCACGCTGGTGAGTTGGTTGGACCGAAAAGCCCCAAAGCCGATCTCCGTGACGCTGTCCGGAATCGTCACGCTGGTGAGTTGATTATTGTAAAAGAGATCAAACGCAATCGTTGTCATATTGTTCGAAAGTTTCACGCTTTGGAGCTGATTGTTGGCAAACGCAGAACTGCCTATCGTTGTCACGCTGTCCGGAATGGTCACACTGGTGAGTTGATTATGGTCAAAAGCATATGGGCCAATCTCCGTTACGCTGTCCGGGATGGTCACGCTGGTGAGTTGATTATCTTTAAAAGCATATGAGCCAATCTTCGTGACGCTGCCCGGAATCGTCACCTTTGTCAGCTTGTTTGGATTAAAGGAACGATCAAATGCCTTATCCCCGATTTTGGTCACGGTCAGTCTGCCAATCGTCCCGGGAATGTCCACTTCCGTGTCGTCTCCCACGTACTTCACAATTACCGCCTTGTTGTCCCCCAAATCCTCGTATTGAAAACCTTCAAACACCAGAACGTCGGCCTTCGCCCGTCCCGCGTGCGAGCCGACGGCCAGCAGCGTCACGAATGCAAGCATCCATGCGCACTTGGCGAGAAAACGCGATTCGACCTTCATGTTGCAAACGCCCCACCTTTCGAAACGTGTCGACAAATTATTTCATAAATTAATAATTTAACTAAAATATAGCAGAAATCGGGAAAGTTGTCACGGTACCCAACTTTGATGAACCCTCGAAGTTGCTCTTGCGCTCGAGGGTGAACCGGAACGGCTCGTTCGGCTGCCCCGCGAAACAATCGACGACGCTTCTCACCGCTTCCAGTTGAAACGGCTGCTGCTTGAATCGGATTTTCACCGGTCGCCCACCGCCTTACAGCACCCGAATGTCCGTGCCGGGAGAAATCATCCTGAACAACTCCTCCGCGTTGATGCGCGCGGCGTCGTCTTCGAAAGAGCCGTCGCGGAAGACGGCGCGCCGCGGCCGCATGGCGGCCATTTGCCGGATGACCGGCTCCGGCACGTCCGCGTCAAAACAGGCAACCAGCGCGTCCTCGCCAACAACATAAAAGGTCTTCCCGTCCAGCCGCTTCGTCTCCATCGGCAGCGACAATTCAAGGCCCAGCTCGAGCATGACCTGGATGAGCAGGTCTTCCCCGGTGCGGTCCTCCTTGATGCTTACGGCGAGATCGGACAGGTCGGCCTGCGCGAGCTTGTCCGGCGCGCACCAGACGTCCTTCATGTTCGACGAATCGACGCGGAAAACCCGGAAGCCGTAGTCGATGTCGGCCCCCGTCTCCTCCCGGATCTTCGCCGCGGCGCGGCGGATCCGCTCCTTGCCGATGTCGCAGATCGTGCGGAAGCCGGCCTTGCGCGCTTCGGACCGCCCGTCGGTCGGCTCGGGCAGCTGGACGAGGATGAACCGGCGATTTCCGCCGTCCCGCGCGTTCAGGTCCATCACCGCGTGGGCCGTGGTGGCGGACCCCGAGAAGAAGTCGAGCACGATGTGCTCCCCGTGCCTTTCCGTCGCGAGCGTCAACATTTTCCCGATCAGCTCCTTCGGCTTCGGGCTGTCGAAGAATCTCCCGTTCAGCAGACGTTTCAGCTCTTCCGCCGCGCCGTGGGTATGGCCGACTTCCCGGTGACGCCAGATCGTCTCCGGCGGCTTCGTCGCGCCCTCGTCGAGAAACTGCTTCGCGTATGCCTGCCAGCCCGCCCCGGTCTTCACCCACTCGACGAGCCCCCGCCGGACGTTCTCCTCGTACGTCTCCCGGCTCCATCGCCAGCAGCCTTCGGTCCCGTCCGGCTTGATCGGATACACCGGCGTGCCGTCCGGCGCCTCGAGCGGGAAGAACGAATTCGGCGCGTCCGAGCGAAGCGAGTTGCTGCCTTCCTTCCGGATGCTCCGTCTCCGGTACCGCCGCCCCGTCGCCTCGTCCACATAATTGAATTGCCGCTCGTTCTGTGCAAAAGGCTCCCGTTTCACCGCCCCGACATCCCCTTTCACATAGCAGAGGATGTAGTCGTGGGAAGTGGAGAAGCCGGTGACGTCCATGCGCGGGCTGTACACCTTCTCCCAGATGATCGTCGCGACGAAGTTGTCCGGCCCGAAGATCTCGTCACAGATCAGGCGCAGATTGGCCATCTCGTTGTCGTCGATACTGATGAAGATCACGCCGTCGTCCCGCAGCAGATTCCGCGCCACCTTCAGCCGGGCATACATCATCGTGAGCCAGTCGCTGTGGAACCGGCCGTTCGCCTCGGTGTTCAGAAAAAGCCGGTTGCCGAGCTCGTCGACCTGCCCGGTCTCCGCGAGATAGTCCCGGACCGTTCCCCGGAAGTTGTCCCGGTAGATGAAATCCCGTCCCGTGTTGTACGGCGGGTCGATGTAGATGCACTTGATCTTGTTCAGGTACGACTCCTGCAGCAGCTTCAGCACTTCCAGGTTGTCGCCCTCGATGTACAGATTCCGCGTGCGGTCCCAATCCGCGCTGTCTTCCTTCACCGGACGCAGCGTCTTGCCGGTCGGCGCGTTGGCGGCGAGGATGGCGTCTTTTTTCCTCGGCCACGTCAGTTGATACCGCTCCTTCTCCCCTTCGACCAGCGCGCCGGACAGTTCCTGCCTGAGCAGGTCAAAATCGACCGCCCGCACCGGACGGCTGCGTTCATCGACGGTTTCGGCGATGACGTGGGGGAACAGCGCCGCGATTTTGTCTATATTGGCCTCCGTCCTGTCGGACGATCTCATCGTCAGCTTCTTCATGGTCGGCTCCGTTTCGTCTGGATTCGATGGTCTATATCATTCGCTGCGTTGCTTGCGATTCCCTGTCCGGTCCGGCGCTCCGGCATGTGCTCCGGGCATTTACAGAGATGCGTCCGGGTATTATCATATTGTTATTGTTGGAAAAAAAGGAGCGAGCCTCCATGCATCCGTATCCCGATTACCGGATCGCCGTGGAAGCGATCATTGTGCATGATCGCAAGGTGTTGCTGACGAAGCGCGCGGATGACGGCTCATGGTATGTGCCGGCCGGCAAGGCCAGGTATGAGGAGACGCCGAAAGAGGCGATCTTCCGGGAAACCCGGGAAGAGACGAACCTTGAAGCGGAATCCGTTGAGGAGTTGCATGTGCGGGCGTTCAAGGGAACGAAAGCATCGGGGGAATTTTTTTACCGGGTGATGTACACGTATCTGGTTCGGCCGCGGAACGGCGACATCGGCGGCTTCCGGCTGAATGACGAGCACTCGGATTACGCCTGGGTGGACGCGCAGGGAATCCGGGATTTGCGGTACGATTCCCTGCAGCCCGATGTAAGGCGCATTATTGCGGATGTGCTGAGTTCGCTTTGACGCTGACCGGTTTCAGCTTCTTTTTGTTCCGCTCGGAGATGATCAGCATGATCACGAAACACGCGCCGAGCAAATAGGCGAACACGTCTCCGTACCGGGTGTAGAAAGTCGGGCTTTCCGTCACGAAGGTCGTTCCGACGATGGCTTGCCGCTCATTCACGCCGCTCATCGCCGTCATCTCGCCGTATGGCGTAATGACCTGGGCGATGCCCGACGTGGAGCCCGAACCGATGGCGAGGCGGTTCTCCACCGCCCGGAAGACGGCATCGCTGGCCGCGAAGTATGGGAAGCGGCTGTCGCCGTTGAAATCGTCGTCGGCGGGAATGAGGGCCAGCCGCGCCCCGTTCCTCGCATAGCCCCGCAGTATGGACGGATCATGCCGGTCCCAGCACACCGCCAGCGCGATGCGGCCAAGCTCGGTGTCATGGACCCGGTAATCCCTCGGACCCGGAGAGAAGCCGTGGGCTTCCTCCCCCCACAGCGTGAAAATTTTCGGCGTCCTGCCCGCTTCCTCGCCGGCCGGGGACATCAGATACGCCGTGTCGTGCATCGCGCCGCCGGTCTCCCACACGCCGTCCACCGCGATGTATGCGCCGGTCTCTTCCGCGAAGGCCGCCAGCCGGCGGATCATGTCCGCATCGTCCAGGCGGATGAACTCGTTCTCGCCCCACACGAGCACATCGACAGGACCGCTTCGGAGAAGCAGCTCCGCGGACAGTTCCGTGTTGATGTCGAAAATTTTGCGTTGCATCTCCGGCGTATCCGCGAGATAGCCGTCTCCCGCCTGATTTTGACCGCCCGACGCAATGACTTCGGCGTCCTGATTGACGAGATCGACATTCGCGCCGATGCGGATGGTTTGCCGCGGTTCCGCGTGATTTTTTACAAGGATGGCGCCGAACACGGCATTTGCGACGGGCACGAGCAGCAGGAGCGCCGGCAGCAGCGGCAGTTTGCGCCTTTCTCCGAGTGAAGCCAGAAGTTGTGCGAGCGCAACATTCGTGAGCATGATGATGAACGTCAGCCCGACAAAGCCGGTGACGGACAGCAGTTGCAGGTTCGAAGGCACGGTCCATTGGGACTTCGCGAGCAGCTCGATCCACCATGTTTTGGTGAAGGGGATGACGGTCTTGATCCACTCGAATACGCCGAACGTGACCGGGAGGGCGAAGATCCCGTACCACTTCCCGATGCGCCGGCTCATGTCATAGCCCGTCTTGACGGCGGCTCCATAGTAAAGGCCGCCCGCGACCATGATGAGATACCCGGACCAGCCGAAGATCGACGGGTACCACAGGTGGGTGCCGATCGACCAGACCGCGGTGCACACGTTGATCAGGAGGTACGAGTGGAGCGCGTTTTTTCCCTTGAGGGAGATGAGCAGCGGAACCAGTCCGAACCAGGCCAGATAAGGAAGGTCATAGCTCGGCATGCTGAGCATCATGAGGAAGCCGGACAACACGGCCAGCACATAAGAGGCGGGAAGTTTCACGGAAGTCGGATGCTCCTTTGGCCTGGTAAAATATTGCTGAAACCTGAAGTCTACCATCCGGTGATTCATTAATCATAGTATAGTCTTGTTAAAGTCTGCAATACGGAGGGGTCGGCATGCGCCATTACCGGGACATCAACCGGCTGAACTGGAACGACCGGACGGCGGTTCATGCGAAGTCGAAGTTCTATAACGTGGACGCCTTTCTGGCGGATGACGCCCCCCGCATCGGGTTGGATCAGGCGGAACTGGGGGATGTGACCGGCCGCACCATGCTGCATCTGCAGTGCCATTTCGGCCTGGATTCGCTGAATTGGGCCAGGCTGGGCGCCCGCGTGACCGGGATTGACTTCTCGGAGAACGCGATCGCGCTTGCCCGTTCGCTCAATGACCGGCTCGGGCTTGACGCGCGTTTTCTGTGCTCGGACATCTATGACGCCAAGGACGCGCTCAAGGGCGAGCAGTTCGACATCGTCTATACGTCGTACGGCGTGCTGTGCTGGCTGCCGGATCTGAACGGATGGGCGGATCTGATCAGCTCTTCCCTGAAATCCGGGGGCGTCTTCTACATGGCGGAGTTTCATCCGGTAGCGTATCTGTTCGAACCGGAGGGGGACCGGCTGCGGATCTGTGATTCTTATTTCAATGCCGAAGCGCGCCAATATGTCTCGGAAGTCACCTATACGGGCGACGAAGATCGGTTGGCGCACCCGGTGACCTATCAGTGGCAGCATACCCTGTCCGAGATTGTCGGCGCGCTGATCGGGGCGGGACTCCGGCTGGAGTTCCTGCACGAGTTCCCGTACACGATGTTCAATATGTACCCCGGGCTCATGACGCGGGACGAACAAGGACGATGGCGGCTGAAAGGGAACAACCATCCGCCGCTGCTCTTCTCGGTGAAAGCCTGGAAGGACTAGCCGGCGCTTCAACTTGACGGGGAACAGTTCATGGCCGGCAGTCTCAACGATCTCAAAGCGTTAATGGGGATTGTTTGGCTTTCAATTGGTTGAGCGAGTTTCGATGCCGTCTGCGGAATGCCATCGACTCCGCAGGCACGGCCCTGTCAATTCTCGGCTTCGGGGCGGATTTGCACTTCTTGCAAACTTGCAGTGGCTTGCCTTCAGAATTGGTTACGGTATACAGCAGCCTGATTCTTGTCGCCAGGCATACCGGGCATGTGCCTCGCCCCCTGAAATCCATGCCCCATAAAGCTTTACCCCTTTTTGTCTTCGGCAATCGGATACTTCCTTTCGCACGGTTGTTCTAATTCGGATGGTTCGCTCACATTCATTGTTCAGTCAGACCCAGGGAAACGTTATTTTTTCTTCACCGGGATCCAGATTTCACCCCGGGTGTGCCCCGGCATGCCGTAATACATCTCGAACAGGGGACCTTCCACCAGTTCGTATCCGGACGTCGGAAACCACTCCGTATGGATGCGATGCCACAGCTTCTGCAGTTCGCAGTTCGGCTCCGGGAAGATCGCCCATGTGTGCGCCGGGACGGAAAGCTTCGTGAACCGCTTCGGAATGTCCAGCCCTGGCGGCAAATGGCAGCACACCATGTACTTGAACGTTTCGCCCGTGAAATCAAACAGGGTGGCGTGCAGCAGACTGTTGCCGAAACGCCCCAGCAGCCCGTTGATTTCATCCACGCTGCCGTCTTCATCGCATTGTCTGCGGAACCGGGAGACGTCCTCGAAGGCCTCATGCAAATTTTGTCGGACCATGCCGCAGACGCCGAACATCTCGAACGGACCGCGCTGCTCAATCCGGTAATTCATTTCGACATCTCCCCTGATGGAGATTTGAAAGGACATGCGAGGATAAGCTTTCAGAGAAACGCCGTTGTCGCGCGCGGACATCGGCATGACGCCATGGAGAATTTTGAACGCCCGGGCGAACGCTTCCGGCGACTGGTACCCGTATTTCAGCGCAACATCGATCACCTTCGCGCCTTCCGTCTGCAGTTCGAACGCCGCCAATGTCAGCCGTCTGCGCCGGATGTACTCGGACAGCGTGATGCCGGTGATGAACGGGAACATCCGCTGAAAATGGTACGTCGAACAGCAGGCGATCCTTGCGGCTTCATCATACGAGATCTCATCCGCCAGATGCGCCTCGATATAATCCATGGCTTTGTTCATCCGCTCCAGCCAATCCATCGCGCGTCATCCCTTCGCATGAATATTACCGCAGGGCAAACGCAATTTCCTTGCATTTCATGCACGAAAATGTCAGTGTCCGGCGGCAGTCACAGCGAGAGCTCCCACGTCTCCCCGATCAACTCGGGGCCGAAGCTGCGGTGCGGTTCCTGTTTGACCAGCACGAAACCGGCCTTCTGATAGATGTTTCTCGCCTGCACAAGCACGTGGTTGGTCCACAGCACGAGTTTCCTGTATCCCTTGCGCCTTGCGAATCGGATGCACTCGTCCACGAGACGTTTGCCCAATCCCAATCCGCGGGCCCTCGGGTCGACGAGCAGCAGGCGAAGCTTGGCCGCTTCATCGCTCTCTTGCACGACCATCACGGAACCGACGATTTGCCCGTCCATTTCCGCGATCCAGCAGCGTTCCCGGTCGGGGTTGTACCGGTTGATGAAATCCGAGCAAATCTGCGCCACCAGCGCCTCGAAACGCTCGTCCCAGCCGTATTCCTCCGCATACAGCCGTCCGTGCATATGGACAATCCAACCCATATCGCCGGGCTCATGCTGGCGCAAGACATAAGGCTCCGAATATTTCAACCCTTCACCGAGCAGCTGTTCGATGGTATGCATCGCTTGCATGAGCCGGTTCTGATCCTGCTCGGAGAGATTGCCCAGCATCTCCCCGATCTCTTCCCTTGAGCGCCGGTCCAGCAGGGACGCGGCTTCTTCTCCGTCCGGCGTCAGGCGAAGAAGGCGCTGCCGCCCGTCCGACGGGGATTGGACCTTCTGAATCAATCCTTGCTGCTCGAGACGATCCAACATGCGGCTGAGATATCCGGGATCAAGCCCCAGCTCTTTCGACAAGTCGGCAGCAATGACGTGATCCCGGTTGGCAATTTCATAAAGGATGCGCGATTCGGTGAGGGAATACGGCGTGTGCAGCAAACCTTCCCTCAACACGCCGAGCCGTCTCGTGAAAAAACGGTTGAACCGGCGAACAGCGGCAATCCGGGTTTCGATATCCACATCCGACACAGCCATACCTCCCAATAATTGCTTTTTCAAAAATATATATGACAAAAGCAACTAACGTCAAGGGACGACCACTTGCACCTTGAGGAGCTGCCGACGGTGAAAACGGTGCAAGAGCCTCTGCCCCTGCACCGTTTTCTCATCAGATTCGCCGGTCGATATGGATCACATCAATGCCGACTTTCTCGAGTGACGGATCAGATGTTTTGCACCCTCCGAAGCGCTTCGTCAACGGTGAGCATCTGCTTCTCACCCGTCCCGCGTTCCACGTATTCGACCCGGCCGTGAACGGCGTCCTTGCCGATGATGATGCGGACGGGCAGTCCGATCAGATCGGCGTCCTTGAATTTCACGCCCGCCCGCTCCTGCCTGTCATCCAGCAGAACGTCGACCCCCGTCTTCCGCAAGGCGTCATACATGTCATGCGCAATCTTCCACTGGGTTTCATCCTGAATGGAAACGGGTACGAGATGTACGCTGAACGGGGCAACCGCGGCCGGCCATCTGATGCCGTGCTCGTCATGATGCTGTTCCACAATGGCCGACAGGATGCGCGACACGCCGATGCCGTAGCAGCCCATGATCATCGGCTGTTCCGTGCCGTTTCCGTCCAGATAGCGGGCGCCCAATGCTTCGCTGTATTTCGTCCCGAGCTTGAACACATGACCGACCTCAATGCCTTTCACGAAGCGCAGCGCTCCCGATTCGCAGCGGGAGCAGGCTTCGCCCTCCTTGACATAACGGAAGTCGCCGACACGATCCACCCTGAAATCCCTGCCCGGGACGACATGCCTTACATGAAAATCGCTCTCGTTCGCGCCGGCAACACCGCACGCCATCCGCATGACCGCTTCATCCGCGAGTACGGGAACCGGCAACCCGATCGGGCCCGCAAACCCGACGGCGGCATGCGTGACCGCCATCGTCGTCTCGGCATCCGCCAGCGCCGCCTCGGCCGCCCCCAGGGCGTTCTTCACCTTGATTTCGTTCACATCATGATCGCCGCGGACCAGAACGGCCACCGGCTTCCCGTCGGCCACGTAAATAAGCGTTTTGATGATCTCTGCGGGATGGATGTGCAAGTATCGGGCAAGATGCTCGATCGTTTTCACTCCGGGCGTGTGGATTTTTTCACAGGCGGGGACTTGAGACTTGCCGCTCCCGGATCGGTCTTCCCCGGCCGTGGCCTTCTCGATGTTCGCCGCATACCCGCACGCCGTACATACCGCGATTGTGTCTTCCCCGATGTCGGCAGGCGCGATGAATTCATGGGTGCCTTCTTCGCCGCCAATGGTTCCCGCATCGGCTTCCACCGCCCTGAAAGTCAGGCCGCAGCGTTCGAAAATGCGATGGTACGCATCGAACATGGCGCGGTAAGACCGATCCAACCCTTCCCATGAGGTGTCGAAGGAATACGCGTCTTTCATCAGAAATTCGCGTGCCCGCAGCAGGCCGGATCGCGGACGGCGTTCGTCGCGGAATTTCGTCTGGATCTGATACAGGATGACGGGCAGCCGGCGATAGGATGCGATTTCGTTCTTCACCAGCGTCGTCACGACTTCCTCATGCGTGGGGCCCAGCGCGAATTCCCGCTGATGCCGGTCGGCAAGCCGGATGAGCTCGGGACCGTACGTGTGGTAACGGCCCGATTCCATCCACAGTTCAGCCGGCTGAAGGGTCGGCATGAGCAGTTCTTGCGCGCCGGCGCCATCCATCTCTTCACGTATGATGCGTTCGATGTTCCGCAATACGCGCCAGCCCAGCGGCAAGTAAGTGTATATTCCTGCAGCAAGCTGACGGATGAAGCCTGCCCGCAGCAGCAGCTTGTGGCTGGCGACCTCCGCATCCGCGGGCGCTTCGCGAAGCGTGTTGACGAACAGTTGTGATTGACGCATGCGCCTGCCTCCCTTTATTCGTTCTTATGAGAATAGCTGTGTTTAGGTTTGCTGTTGTTTTTTCTTGTTCATTGGGGTTAGGCGGCAAACCGTGCTTGTCGTAGACTGGTTTCGGTCTCAAACGTGCTGGGCGTGCATGCTGCCACAAACATCGATCGG
>Ga0310837_100279_pt1 | contig 46048 bp, 42 predicted proteins | sample SM_ome_5_FD_201315 | JGI IMG/M metagenome (GOLD analysis project Ga0310837, IMG submission 201315) | Sorghum-adapted microbial communities enriched on stacked mutant (SM) sorghum from Joint BioEnergy Institute, Emeryville, California... ...
CTCGATATGGCAGAGTATTTGGAATGGCGAGAAACTCAGGCAACAAAAGCGGTGTCTAAAGTGACGCGCATTGGCTAAGTTATTTCTCTAATCGAGGGGAATTTACACACAAAGATGGACTTGATCCGAATCTTGAAATAGCAATGTGAACCATATATCTTTTTAATAGAATTAAATAAAGGTAGATTTCATTCATGCGATGCCCTTCTTCAAATTTTTGAGAAGCAACCCTGTCTCCACACTGTCTCCACAGTCAAATGGGAGGAGTTTTTCAATGAAAATGAAACGCTTGTCATTGTACCTGGCTTTGCTATTGCCATTATTCATGTTGTTTTCCGTGCTTGCAGGACCCAAGCGAGCGGAAGCGGAAAGCAACAATTTCATGATCAGTACGGGAAAAGGATTCACCATTGCGTTGAAGCACGACGGCACGGTCTGGTCGTGGGGGGGCAACATCCGGGGCCAGTTGGGCGATGGAACCTCTGACGACAGTACTACGCCGAGACAGGTTGGCTTGACCCAGGTTGTGTCCATTGCCAGCGGCTATTCGCATACGATCGCTTTGAAATCGGACGGAACCGTCTGGGCCTGGGGAGATAACGTTGATGGCCAACTGGGAGACGGAACAAATTTGGAACGCAACGCACCGGTGCAAGTTACGGGCTTGACCGGCGTGGTAGCCATCGATGCGGGTTACGCCCATAATTTGGCATTGAAAGATGATGGCACGGTGTGGACTTGGGGGCGCAATAACTGGGGACAACTGGGGCATGGCAATACACCCGGAAGCAATACCCCCATTCAGGTGGACAACCTGACGGGTGTCAAGACGATTGCGGCCGGGTATGACTTTAGTGTCGCAGTCAAGGATGATGGCACCATTTGGGGATGGGGGAACAATATCTCAACCCAGATTGGGAATGCTGCGAGCGCGAGTCAGTTGACTCCTGTGCAGATCAATGGCATCGTCTGGCAAGAAGGGGACACGATCATAGCCAACAGCAATGCGACCTTCGTGCTGAAGGCCGATGGCACCGTGTGGGGACTGGGTAATGGTTTGGGGGATGGCATTTATATCGCGTATCCGCCCAGACAAATTTTAACTTTATCCGATGTGGCAGCTATATCTTCCACGACGACGGCAACCCTGATTCTGAAGTCGGATGGCACGGTGTGGGCGTTTGGTGAAAATAATCAAGGCCAACTGGGCATCGGAAACAAGAACAGCCAAACAACCCCCGTGCAAGTCAGCGGGTTGACCGATATTGTCGCAATCGAGGCGGGCAATGAACATGCTTTTGCGATCCAATCCGATGGCACTTTATGGGCATGGGGGAAAAATGATTTTGGCCAGTATGGCAACGGTACCAAGGTGCCCAGTACTTCTCCGGTCCAGATGAATTTCAAATTTGCGGCTTCTGATGCGAGCTTGAGCACGCTGAGTTTGTCCGCAGGCACATTGAGTCCCGCTTTCGATCCGAAAACGTTCAATTATAAGGCTACAGTAGCCAATGAAATTGACAGTGTAACCGTCACGGCTACGCCGAATCATTCGCTGGCCACGATCATCAGCGGTACGGGAACTGTAAATCTGAACGTGGGAGACAATCCAGTCAAGATCGAGGTGAAAGCGGAAAGCGGCAAAGTGGCGATCTATGTCATTACCGTGACCCGCGCGCCATCGGATAACGCGGAACTGTCCGCATTGACCGTATCCGCGGGCAGCCTGTCGCCGGCATTTTCACCCGAAAAACAGGCATATACGGTCAGCGTAGGCAATGAAGTGAAGGAAATGACAGTGACGGCTGCGGTGTATGACAGCACCGCCAGCCTCAAAATCAACGGTGTGCCTGTGGCAAGCGGAACGCCGTCAGGAGCGATTGCGCTGCCGGTGGGGGATACGAAAATTTCCGTCGAAGTGACGGCGGAAAGCGGCAAAGTGGTGACCTATGTCATCACCGTGACCCGCGCGCCATCGGATAACGCGGAACTGTCCGCATTGACCGTATCCGCGGGCAGCCTGTCGCCGGCATTTTCACCCGAAAAACAGGCATATACGGTCAGCGTAGGCAATGAAGTGAAGGAAATGACAGTGACGGCTGCGGTGTATGACAGCACCGCCAGCCTCAAAATCAACGGTGTGCCTGCGGCAAGCGGAACGCCGTCAGGAGCGATTGCGCTGCCGGTGGGGGATACGAAAATTTCCGTCGAAGTGACGGCGGAAAGCGGCAAAGTGGTGACCTATGTCATCACCGTGACCCGCGCGCCATCGAACAACGCGGATCTGGCTGCATTGACCGTATCCGCGGGCAGCCTGTCGCCGGCATTTTCACCCGAAAAACAGGCATATACGGTCAGCGTAGGCAATGAAGTGAAGGAAATGACAGTGACGGCTGCGGTATATGACAGCACCGCCAGCCTCAAAATCAACGGTGTGCCTGCGGCAAGCGGAACGCCGTCGGGAGCGATTGCGCTGCCGGTGGGGAATACGACCATTTCAGTCGAAGTGACAGCGGAGGATGGGTATACTACCAAAACATACCAGATTACCGTAACAAGACAACCTGCGTCTGGCTCGAGTTCAACTCCGTCATCAAGCTCGACGAATGAACCGTCCGCAACCGGCGTGTCGGTCAAGTTGTTTATTAACGGCAACCTGCTGGAAGGAATCGCTTCAGTGGCCAGAACTGAACAGGATGGTCGTTTGACGGCATTGGTAACCGTAGATGCCAGCCGACTGTCGGCCATGCTTGGAAACGAAGCGGAAGGCGTGGTTGTGCGCATTTCGGTGGAGGAAGATGTACACGAATTGGTGGTCTCGCTCTCTGGAGATGCCATCGATGCATTTGACAACAAGCAGGCAACGCTCGTCGTTGCTTCGCCAGCCGGAACCTATTATCTGCCTGTATCTGAAGTGAACAGGGACCAATGGCCGGAACAACTGGCACAAACGGCGCTTCATGAAATCCGGTTGCAGATCAGCATCGCCCGAAGCCGGGAAGAGCAGGAGAAGCGGCTGGAGGATGCGGCGAAACAGCGCAGATTCACGATTGTGGCACCACCGGTTGATTTTGCCGTTTCCGTCTCGCATGATGGTCACACCTTCGGCATCACCGGGTTCAGCAAGTTTGTAAAAAGGGAAATTCCACTCGCGGCCAGCGTGGCCAAGGATGATGTATCGACAGCCGTGCATCTGCAGGAAGACGGAACTGTGCATCAAGTGCCGACTTATTTTGAAATGCGGGACGGAAAAATGGTTGCAGTCATTCACAGCCTCTCCAACAGCATCTATGCGTTGGTGCATTATGCGACCGAGTTTGCGGATGCAAAAAACCACTGGGCCCGCACGGCGATCCATGATCTGGCTTCCCGAATGATTGCAAGCGGAATGGGTGACGGGCGCTTCAACCCTGACGCATCGGTTACGCGGGCAGAATTGGCGGCGCTCGCCATTCGGGCGCTTGGGCTGGCGGGTACGAACGACGTCGCGCCATTTGGGGATGTGAAGTCTGGCAACTGGTTTGCGAGTTCGGTGGCAACAGCGAAAGCCTATGGTTTGGTTAGCGGTTATGAAGATGGCAATTTCCGTCCGGCCGACACCATAACGCGCCAGGAAGCGGCGGTCATTTTTGCGCGGATGATGCAATTGGCGGGGATGGATATGGCCGTTTCGGAAGAGGAGGCTGATTCGTTGCTGTCCGGATTTGCGGACGGCACGGCAACCGCTTCTTGGGCCAGACTGGCAACGGCGGCATTGATCAAACAGGGGATTGTTGTCGGCAGCGAAGGCAGATTGCACATGGCTGACGAGATTACAAGGGCAGAAACGGCGGTGATTCTCTCCCGGTTGCTGCAGCAAGCCGGATTGATTGACAAGCAGGATTGAATCAAAGGCCATTGGCCGGAAGCCATGCATCAGTCCGGTCCTCTTCCTGCAAAAAGAGGAAGTTTCGTACAGGGTGTGGAAATCAAGGATATCGATTATTGCCCTGGAGGGGATTGCGTGGCGGAGCGGGCCACATTAAAGTAAAGCTGTAAAGAGACGTAGATACCGCAAACTCGACAAACTCATTGCCAATGCAGTGTTGCAAGACTGAAACTTTTCAAGAAGACCTGGCCATCACCCCCTTCCTGATGAGGAGGGGGGTTCATATTTGCCTGTTTACATGGCGGTTTACAACTTTAATGTCACCATGTATAATACATAGTGAGTAGTCACTATGTAATTTGGGAAGCGGGGATGTCGATGCCCAAGCAACGCCGCAGCCAGCAGGAACGCAAAGCGGAAAGTTATCAACGTTTGCTCGAGGCAGCGCAAATGGTATTGTCGGAAAAAGGATACGCCGGAGCGACGATTGATGAAATTGTGAGGAAAGCCGGCTACTCCCAGGGGGCATTCTACAACCACTGGTCATCCAAGGACCAGATGATCGTTGATCTTGTCAAACAAGTGGCGGGTCGGCAGCTGGAACATCTGCAAAGCCAGAGTCTGGAGAGCCAGCATCTTTTTGAAGGCTTGAAAGCGATTTCCGGTGATCCGAAGCTGTTTTTTGAATTGTGGCTGATGGCGGTGCGCGGGCATTCCATCTCAACTTATATGAAAGAGCATTACCAGTCGTGGAGACAAATTCTGGCGGATCTGATCAGGACCAAAGCCGGCGATGCCAACCGTCAGCCACCCGCCCCGGAGGCGGAAGAAAAAGCAAAGGCAAAAGCCACCCTGCTAATGGCCCTGTTTGACGGCTTGCTCATCCAGCATCAACTGGACCCGGCGTATTTCTCTTCCCGTTTGTTTCAGGACGCCTTCGATGAATTGGTCAAAAAATGGGTGGAGGCATGACAGATGGTGAAAATTCTGGTCACGGGGGCTGCCGGATTCATTGGTTCCGCATTGGCCAGACATTTGGTCTGGCAGGGAGAAAACCTCATTTTGCTGGTTCGGGACAAAGCGAAGTTGCCCAAATCGTCCATTGTGCCGTCTATCCCGGCAATGACCGTTTGGAAATAGCACTTGCGGTGTATATGGCCTCGGCAAACCGCAACTTGCCTGCATGAAAAAAGCTGAAGGAGTGAAACGGGATGTTCCTTCTTCTTATGCACAAAAAACTGTCTGTCCGATTTTTGACCCTGTACTTGATGGGGCTGTTGCTATTTCTGTTGTCCTGGACTTTCAGTTATTATGTTCTGCCGGAAGGGGTTCTGGCCGGAAAAAGTGCTGCGGCACGGCTTGCCGGGGATCAAGCAGACGCTCTGCCAGTGGAACTGCTGAAAATCGTGGGCATCAATCTGTTTTCTTCCCTGGTGGTGATCATGGCCAATTTGTTTATCATCAGGGACAAAATGCCATTGGGGTACTTCATTCCCTTGCTCTGGTTCATCCATTATGGCGCTTTGCTGGGGACGAATTCCTTCTCCATCCCGATGGAACAGCCCATGGCGCCGTCCTTCGAAGTGCTGGGCCGCAGCGGCCTGTATGAAATGGCTGCGTACACGCTGATGGCTGCTGCCACGAGCACGATTGCCCGATACCGATTGCAAAATCTGTTTTCCAGGGGAGAGAAATTTGAACCGGTCCAGCGGCTTTCGCTGGCCAGCAAGATCGGAATCGGCGCAGCGTTCATTCTGTTGATTTCAGCCAATTTGCGGGAGGCATATCAGATCATCTCCTGATCGTTCGTTTTCCTGCAAAACTCGTGCGCGTGTCGCACGGTTTTTTTGTTGTCTGGGATTGACTTCCAAAATTATATATGTTAATTATAACATATGTTAAAAGTAAATGTAGGAGAGAGTTTGTCATGTCCATCAACCATGTGATCCTGGGCTTGTTGAGCCGGGAACCACTGTCCGGATATGAAATCAAAAAAATCGTGCAAAACTCGCCTTTCATGCATTGGTCGGGAAACAACAACCAGATATACAAAGCTGTTGCCGAACTGCTGGACGAAGGTTATGTAACGAAAATGGTGCAACATCAGGCGGGCGCGCCTTCCAAGAACATCTACTCCATCACTGACGCTGGCCAAAAAGCGCTCACAAACTGGTTATTGACCGTTACCGAGGCTCCTGTTTTCAAAAAACAGATTTTGGTCAAACTTGCATTGGCTGGACAATTGAAACGCGGTGATCTGCAAAATATGCTGACGGCCTATGCCGACGTGGTCAGGATGCAAGCGGCTTTGTCCGAAAGGGAGCTCGCCCAAAGCCGTTTTGCCGAACAAGCTCTATCGGGCAGCAGGAAGTTCATGGATTTGATCCGGGAGAATGTGCTGGACTTTTATGCCAGTGAACGCCAATGGATTCGCAAGGCAATGGATGCGGTTGCGGAAATGACGGCTGGGGAAGCCGCTTCCCCAGAAGCCGTTGCACCCAAAGAAGTCCATGGGGAGGGGACGGATTTGAATTATCGGATCCAGGAAAACCGGGGGAGAAGATTTCTCCATTTCACGGGCGGTGAAGCATGGATTCAGCGGGAACAAGATGCCATTGACATCATTTCCCTGTGCGCGGAACATGATACGAATGCAGTGGTTCTGGACGGGAAAATGCTGTCTGATGATTTTGTGCAACTGCGGACGGGACTGGCCGGCGCGTTTTTGCAAAAGCTTGGCAACTACAATATCAAAGCGGCTGTCATCATGGCCGGGGAGCAACATTTGCCGGCGCGTTTCCGGGAAATGGTTGCCGAGCATCGCACCGGACGTACATTTCGGATATTCGACAACCTGGAATCGGCTTCCGACTGGTTGTTCGCATAGCGGAGGGAACGGATCATGACCCAAAATGCCTTCAAATCAGCCGAAGGCCAAAATGCCGTATACAGCGCCTATGACGCTTTTATTGGCACCATGCGCATTCCGTACGAACAGATTCGTATGGATACTCGCTTTGGGAAGGCATTTGCCATCGCTGCAGGCGACAAAACGGCACCGAAATTGTTGCTGCTGCACGGCAGCGGCATGAATTCGGCCATGTGGATCGGGGATATGGAGACGTACGCGAGGCATTTCAATGTATATGCCGTTGATTTGCAGGGTGAACCCGGCAAAAGCGACGGCAGGCAACTGCGGTTTGAAGGCCCGGATTTTGCCGATTGGCTTCAGGATGTATTCGCGGGGTTGTCCATCTCCAAAGCAAGTATCGTCGGCATTTCCCTGGGCGCATGGCTTGCGCTGAAATTTGCCATCTCCCGCCCCCAAATGGCGGAAAAACTCGTGTTGCTCAGTCCGGCCGGTGTTGGTCCGCAAAGAACTTCCTTTCTGTTCAAGGCGCTTTTTTACATGCTGTGGGGGACAAAAGGGCTAAAGCGGCTATACCGCCAGGTGAATGGGGGTACGCCGATACCGCATGAAATGTTGGCATATCAAATGCTGATCGGCAAGCATTTCAATTTCAGGCGTGAACGCATACCGCGATTTACAGATGATGAGCTTGCGCGACTGGCGATGCCGATCAAGGTATTCGTCGGGCAACGGGACATCATGTTTCACGCGTTGCAAACGGCGAGGCGTTTTGCGGAGCGGGTGCCTCATGCCAACGTTGAAGTGTTGCGGGATGCCGGCCATACGCTTGTCGGTCTGGCCGATGAAATACTCGCATTCTTGCGTCATGAATCGGACTGAAGGGATGTAATCCCGGAGGCGTCAGATGGCTGATGGCCGATTGTCTACGGTTTCTGTTGCCGTACCGTATCGGCGGTAATTTTCTTTTCTGGCTGGTTTGATATAAAATTCAGGATGGAACAGCATACATCTTGCAGCAAGGGGGAACCGGAAATGTACAGGACGGTACGAGATTTTCTCAACGATTGGTCACGTGCTGCTCAAGGCACCCTCAAGGTACTGGAATCGCTCAGGGATGAGAAACTGGATCAGGCCATTGTGGAAGGACACAACACCCTCGGTTGGCTTGGTTGGCACCTGGTCACCACGCCGGTTTTTTTCATGAAGCAGATTGGCCTTGCCATCGATCCACCGGGCGGAGACAAACCCAATCAGGCGTCGGAAATCGTGAGTGCCTATTCCAAAATGGCCGAAGATGTCAAGCGGGAAGTGGAGCAGCATCTGACGGATGAGAAAATTATCGAAGTCGTTGATTCCTTTGCGGGTCGCATACCGCGTGGCGCAGTACTGAGATTCATGCTTGACCATCAAACCCATCATCGCGGGCAGATGACCGTGCTTCTTCGCCAGGCGGGTTTGCATGTGCCGGGGGTTCTTGGTCCGACCCGGGAAGGGAATTGAATTTTCGCTTTCTTGCTGAAAACGGATTCAGGCGATGAGACTTCCGTCCGGATGGAAGGAAGGCCGATATGACACGATTGTCTGGTTTGTGGCCAGGCACGCGGAGCGTATATTCGCCAGTGGAGGTACGGAAAGCAATCAACGACGGAAGGATGAAGGAACGATGAAGTACAAGACGGTGGGGAAGACGGGCATCCGGGTTTCGGAGTTGTGTTTCGGTACAATGACTTTCGGGGGCAATGCGGACCGGGAGACATCCAAAAAGCTGTTTTATCGCTGTCTGGACAAGGGCATCAATTTTTTTGACTGTGCCAATGTCTACAACGGCGGTTTGGCGGAAGAAATTCTCGGCGAGTTGATTCAGGGCATCCGGGACGAAGTGGTGATTACCACCAAGGCGGGTTTTCCGACCGGCAAGGATCTGAACGCCCGTGGCTCCTCGCGCCGACATTTGTTCTTGTCGGTGGAGCAAAGTTTAAAGCGGCTCAATACGGATCGAATCGAATTTTTCTTTGTTCACCGGTTTGATCGGCATACACCGATTGAAGAGACGGTCCGCGCGCTGGATGATTTGCGCCGGCAGGGCAAGATCCTCTATCCGGCTGTCAGCAACTGGGCAGCCTGGCAGATCGCCAAGGCGCTTGGCATCTCCGCCAGGGAATGTCTGGCGAGTTTCGAGTTGATCCAGCCGATGTACAATCTCGTCAAACGGCAGGCGGAAGTCGAGATCTTGCCCCTGGCGGAGTCGGAGAAGCTCGGCGTCATCAGCTACAGTCCGCTCGGCGGCGGTTTGCTGACCGGGAAATACGGTGTGGGCAAGCGGCCGGAGACGGGCAGGCTTGTGGAGCAGGCCAACTATACGAAACGTTACGAGAATGAAAACTATTATGCCATTGCAGACCGGTTCACCGCCCATGCCCGCGAACGTGGCGTTCACCCGGCTACACTGGCGGTGGCGTGGGTGAAAAGCCATCCGGCAATAACTGCTCCGATCATCGGGGCGCGCAATGTGGAGCAGCTGGAGCCTTCCCTGGCAGCGGTAGATCTGGCATTTACCGAGGAATGGCGAAAGGAGATTTCGGCGCTGTCGATCGATCCGCCTCCGGCGACGGATCGCAGCGAAGAAGCGTGAGACGGTTGTCGCGAAAAGGGCGGCATGTTCGTTCCGGCAAATTATACCGGTTCGATGCGGCTTCTTGATGCGGGTGCAGGAGAGATCGTGGCGGCGGTCAAGGAGGAGAACCAGCTCCTTGGCCGCCGCCAGTGTCATGTTGCCAGGCGAAACCGGCAAGGGAACAACCTTGGCGGTTTTCTTAAATTTGTCTTGTGTTTTTGGGAGTGACTGCTAAAATAAAAAAGTTTAATCATGTCGATTTATGTTTGAATACGATGAATAATGCAAATTAATGTCGATCAAATGCAGAAAGGCAAAACGGTTGCAACTTCAGTTTTATTCAACAACATCATGATCTGCATCAAGTGGAGGCGTTTTGCTTGAAAAAACTGTTCAATTCCATCAAGACCAAACTATTGCTCCTTCTCCTCGTTCCGCTGATTCTATTTGCTGTGGCTGCTCTTTATTTGCTGAATACGCTCTCTTCAACGGTAGACCGCTTGTCCGACCGTCTCTATGAGAAAGGTAGCGAAATTACCCAGCATGCGCTGAATGCCGATCGCGACCTCTATCAGGCGCTAACCGCCTATTTGTCCATAACCCTCAAACGGTCGGATTTGCAATTGCAGGATAAAGCGCTTGAGAACTACAAAGAAAACCTGGAATAATCCAGAAATCTGCTGAACACCGCCAGGGCAGAAATTGAACAAGCCGGGCTGCATGTCTTGAAGCATGAAGACAGCGGGAAGTCGCTGGGTGAACTTTTTGAGGAGATCGAAAGCGGATTGGCTACCTGGGAATCCCTTACGACAACCGTCATCCAGAATCCCGGAATGTTTGAAACGAAGCAAAATGAGATCGATGCGGTATTTGATGCCACGCGCGGATACATCGACCAGATTGAAATGGTGATGGAGAATTACCAGCAGCAAGCCATACAAGAAGAGAAGGATCAAGCTTCCTACATCGCGATGACGATGTTTATCTCGCTTGTGGTGGAATGGATTGTGCTGATTGCGCTGGGCATCTGGATCATCCGTCAGATCAGCCGCACGATCCAGCGCGTTCGCGGGAAAACGCAACGTGTATCGGCAGGTTACCTGGATTTGCCGGATGCGATTCGCTACCCCGGGGACGAACTGGGCCAAATCCAGAAAGATGTCGATGACATGGTAGTACGTATGCGGGATCTGATCAAAGAGATCCTGGACAACTCCCGTGCGGTTTCTTCGGCAACTGGCGAGCTTGCTGCCAGCGCGAGCGAATCCGCGACGGCATCGTCACACATTGCCGAGAATATCCAGGAGGTCACCCACCTTGTCGAGATACAATCGAATATCACTTCGGAGTCAAGCAGAGCGGTCGAGGAGATGACGATCGGCGTGCAACGCATCGCCGAGAGCGCGACAGCGATCGCCGTCCATGCCGGAAATACGAACGAAGAGACGCAACAGGGCACCGAACTGCTCCAGAAACTGAAACAACAAATGGACATCATGATCGAAGAGATATCGCGTCTGGAAAATACGATTGCGATGTTGAACGACAAGTCTGCCAAGATCGGCGCCATCTCGGAGAACATTACGGCATTTGCCAACCAGACCAGCATACTGTCGCTGAACGCATCCATTGAAGCGGCACGCGCGGGCGAACATGGTCGGGGTTTTGCCGTGGTCGCCGGTGAAATCCGCAAGCTTGCCGCAAACTCGCTCGAGTCGGCCAACACCATAAACGATCTGGTTTCGGAGACACGGCATGAGATCAGCAACGCTAATGAATACATGCAAACGACGATCACGCAAGTGGAGCGAAGCTCCGCGCTCATGCGGGAAGTCGCGGAAGGATTCGAAGCCATCGCTGCTTCGATTCGCGAGGTGTCCGTGCAAATCCATGAGATGTCCAGCGTGACCGAGCAGATGTCCGCGAGCTCGGAAGAGGTATCGGCCAGCATGGAGCATTCCGCCTCTTCGATTCGCGGCGTGTCCGGCAAGGCCGAAAATGTGGCTGCAGCAACGGAAGAGCAGCTTGCGCTCGTCGAAAACATTTCCCGTTCCGCCGATCAACTGCGCGCCGTTGTCGACAGTTTGAACCGCGCGGTGGGATTTTTCAAGATTTGATTGAACTGTTGAAAATGAAAATAAACGCGTCTTGTATCGACTTTTATCGTCGTGCAGGGCGCGTTTCGCTTTTTCAACAAGCAGGTAACCGGCAGATCGCATTCATTCCCCTTCATTGACGAGGGAGGGTTCCACATCGGAACCCTCCCTATCTATATTATATCATGTAAATAAAAGTAATTACAGGCTATAACTCCCCTCCGACTTTTGCTAAAATCACAAATCATTCACGGTTGGGGGAGATGACGGATGAACGCATGGGTTGTGGATATTCATGAAATGCAAAACACGCCATTATCGCTGGTTGGCGGAAAAGGGAGTCATTTGGGACAAATATCCCGAATCCAAGGCGTACAAGTACCGGGCGGATTTTGCGTAACAACAACGGGATACCGCAAAGCGCTTGAACGGAACAATCTGTTTCAAGATTTGCTGGCAAGGCTTGCCGTCCTGAAATTGGAGGATCGCGATCGAATTGGCGATATCAGCGGAAAGATCCGCAATTGCATCATGGAAACGGAACTGCCTTCCGAATTATCGAAAGCCGTAGAAGACGCTCTCCGCAAACATGGAGCCGGGCATGCCTATGCCGTTCGTTCCAGCGCGACAGCCGAAGATTTGCCGCATGCCTCTTTTGCAGGTCAATATGAAACGTATTTGAATGTCATCGGCCAATCGCAAATTTTGCAGCATATCCGCAAATGTTGGGCTTCTGCCTATACGGACCGGGCCGTCTTCTACCGCATGCAAAACGGCATTGACCATCGGCAGGCTGATCTGGCCGTCATCGTGCAAAGAATGATTTTCCCGTATGTTTCCGGCATCATGTTTACCGCCGATCCGTTTACTTCCAACCGCAAAGTGGTGTCCATCGAAGCCGGCTTCGGGCTGGGGGAAACACTCGTTTCGGGAGTGGCATTGGCAGATTGCTATCGCGTCAAGGGAAATGAAATTTCGGATAAGACGATCGCCGTCAAGCAATGGGCCATTCATGGTCTGAAGGAAGGGGGAACGGAGACCGTACCATTGGGCCTGGAGCAGCAAATGGCCCAAGCTCTGACGGATCAACAGATTTTGCAGTTGGCACACATCGGACGGAAAATCGAATCGCATTTGGGCCAGCCGCAGGATATCGAGTGGTGCCTGGCAGACGGTACATTTTACATCGTCCAGAGCCGTCCCATCACGACTTTATATCCCATCCCGGAATCCCGTGAACCGGGCAATCGCGTGTACGTATCCGTCGGCCACCAGCAGATGATGACCGATCCCATGAAGCCGCTGGGATTGTCGCTGTTTCTGTTGACAACGCCTGCCCCCATGCGCCAAGCCGGCGGCAGGCTGTTCGTGGATGTCACACAGATGTTGGCCGCGCCAGCGGGCAGAAAAAGTGTGATCGAACGTTTGGGGCAATCTGACCCGCTTATCAAAGATGCACTGATGACGCTCCTCGCAAGAGGAGACTTTTTGCCATCAACCGCGGATGACCTCCATGTGCAAAGCTCCGATTCATTCCTTGCCCAAGAGCCTTCTCTGGTTGATGGGGCGCAACGGGAAAAAGATTTGAAAGCCTGGATAGACGATCATGAAAAATCTCTTGCGGCGTTAAAGCAAACCATCCGGACAAAGTCGGGAACGGACTTGTTTGACTTTATTTTGGCGGATCTTCCGTGCCTAAGATCGTTTCTGTTTGACCCCCGCACGAGCGCCTTTATGGAGGCAATGAAAGCTGCTGCCTGGCTCAACGACAACATGTACGCATGGCTGGGTGAAAAAAATGCAGCGGACACGCTTGTGCAGTCCGTCTCCAACAACATCACTTCGGAAATGGGGCTTGCGCTATTGGATGTAGCAGATGTGATTCGCCCTTATCCGGATGTGATCGATTATCTGCAACATGCCAAAGCGGATCGCTTTTTGGAGGATTTGATGGAATTGCGTGGCGGCAGGGAAGCCAGGGCGGCCATTTTGGCGTTTCTCCAAAAGTACGGGATGCGATGCGTCGGGGAAATCGACGTGACAAGAACACGCTGGAGCGAAAATCCCATCGAACTTGTCCCGATGCTTCTGGGCAATATCCGCAATTTCGGGCCAAATGCAGGCAGACGAAGGTTTGCGCAAGGAAGGCAGGAAGCATTGAAAAAAGAAAAAACGTTACTGGCCCGATTGCGCCAATTGCCAGATGGCGAAGAAAAAGCCGGGAAAACGAAGCGCATGATTGACTGGCTCCGGAAGTTCATCGGCTATCGGGAGTATCCGAAATATGGCATGGTCAGCCGCTTCTTTGTTTATAAGCAGGCCTTGTTGAAAGAAGCCGCCAGACTCGTGCAGAAAAAGGTCATCCGGGAAACGGAGGATATCTACTTTCTCACTTTTGAAGAGTTGCGGGAAGTCGTGCGCACGTCATATGCGGATCAACAAATCATCCAGGCCCGAAAAGAAGCATTCAAACGATTTGAAAAACTGACTCCGCCACGAGTGATCACGTCCGATGGTGAAATTTTTTCGGGCACTTACAGGAGGGAGGATTTGCCGACTGGCGCCTTGCCGGGATTGCCCGTATCTTCCGGGGTGATTGAGGGCAGGGCGCGGGTGGTGTTGCGTATGGAACAAGCCCGGTTGGAAGAAGGGGACATATTGGTGACGGCATTTACGGACCCCAGTTGGACGCCATTGGTTGTATCGATTAAAGGTTTGGTTACCGAAGTCGGCGGACGGATGACGCATGGTGCCGTAATTGCGCGTGAATATGGCATTCCCGCAATCGTCGGGGTAGAAAACGCCACCGGACGGATCAAGGACGGACAGCGCATCCGTGTGAACGGGACGGAAGGATATGTTGAAATTCTATGACCATCTGCGTGTGGTGTCCGGCGCCCTCAGTCTTCCGGGGGGCGCTCCTTTTTTTTCAGTTCTTCCACCTCTTCGGCCGCTTTTTTGGCTTTTTTGCCGATTTTGTAAGACTTGGCGACTTTGACCCCTTTGGTTGCCTTGAACAGCTTCAAACCTTTGATGCCTTTGATCGATTTCAAGCCTTTCAATGCCTGCAATCCAGTCAGCGAGCCGATTCCGGCAATGGAGTGCAGCAACTGGGTCACGGAGATGGAAGTGCCGACGGCCAGAATGCTGATCCACTGTTCTTTCCAAAATTTGCGAAAATCTTTGGTGAGCACGAACAGGACGACCAATTCCGCGACGAAAAACCACAGGATGACATGCGCTGCCTTTTCAAGCGGCTCCTTGACATCCGGCGAAACGGTCGTGAAGCCGATGATGGTAACCGCAACAAGATAGAGCGAGAGAAGGAAGGACAGCATCAGATACCACTTTTTGAACAGTTTCCGTTTCATCTTGGGTGCCTCCTGCAATCAAAACATACAAAGTGTAGCATGATTTTTTTTCGAATACAAACCACGATGGCGGCCCATCGGCATGAAAAATTGGAATAAATTTGCTTTGACAGCCGGACGATTGGGTGATAGCATATCAAAAGCATAGTAATTTAGTGTGATTACTATGCATTAATAGCATGTCGACCGGACCGCCGGAGACAAGGGCGATTCCATGCAGGCAACCTGCGTGGGACGGCCTTTTTTTTGCTATTTCGGGAATGCATTCTTCATTTTTCGATGTGCTGGAGGAGACATTTCATGCTACAACCCAACACGATAGAACCTTACATTGGTTATGTGCTGATGGCGGGTCTGGGCGTAGTGATGCTGTTTGTTGCACTGGCGGTTCGACGTTCACTGGTGCGCAATACGCACGATTTTATCATTGCCGACCGCAAAATCGGTCTCGGATTCGGGGTCGGTTCCGTCATTGCGGTATGGACCTGGGCGATGGCGGTCATGATGTCGTCGGCCCAAGCCTATACATGGGGATTGTCGGGACTGTTCTGGTTTACGGTTCCAAACGGCATTGCCGTGATGGCCATGGTTCCTTTTGCGATCAAGCTCCGGAAGCTGGTTCCCAACGGCTACACGATCACCGACTTTATCCGTTCGCGGTTCCAGAACCGCCCGGCGCTGGTGATCGCGGTTATCGGCATGATTTTTGGCATTTTCCTTGAAATCATCATTAATCTGAAAGGTGCGGTGCTGCTCGTCCAGACGATTTTTGGCATCAAGGAAATTGTCATCCTTGCCATTATCATTTTCATCGTCACCGTCTATTCGTATTTCGGCGGCATCTGGACTTCGGCTATTACCGCAACGATCAATACCTTGCTGATCACCGTGCCCGCCGCAATCGTGACTTTGTATGTGTTGTACAAGGTTGGCGGAGCGGGCGTAATTTTTGAAACGCTGAAGCAACAGGACCCGGCGCTGCTCTCGATCTTTCGGCCGGAGGCAGCCGCGGGATTCGGGATTACGCTGGCGCTCGGATTGCTGGCCTCCACGGTGGCAGACCAGACGTTCTGGCAAAAAGTTTGGGCCATCAGGCCGAATCACGTGAAGCGCACCTTTATCTGGGGGGGAGCCTGGTTTTATCCGATCCCGATTGCACTGGGTTTGATCGGTCTTGTCGCTTTGGGCGTCGGACTCAAACTGGAGGATGCGGGCGGTGATGCCGCGGCAGTGGGCCCATACCTGATTTCGCACCTGGGTTTGCCGCTCATCATTGTCATTTTATACGTGCTGCTCGTGTTGAATGCTTGCTATTCGACGATCGATGGCGCGTTTTCGGCGCTCACTTCCCTGGTGGCCGTTGATATTGTCAAGCCGCTGTGGCCGCATATTTCGGAGAAGCGGTTGTTTGCGGCAACCAAGCTCAGCATCATTGTTTGCGCGGCTATCGCGGGAGCCATCGTCATGTCCGGTGTCAATTTCGTCAGCCTCGTGTTGACGACATATGCGATCAAAACATCGCTGCTCATCCCGCTCATTCTGGCGATTTTCTGGAAGAGGCTGACGAGCAAAGCCTTTCTTTGGGGCATTGTATTGAGCATTGTGGCAGGTCTGCCCGTGCGCATCATCTACGATGAGTTGATCGGCACGCTTGTCATTTTCGGCATCAGTGCGGTTGTTCCGGTTGTATGGAGTCTGATTGCGAAGGAAAAACCGTTCGATTATTCTGTTTTGCTGCATACGAAGCAGTTGGTCGATACCGCTGCTGTCGAGCCGGTCCCGCGTGCCGGACAGCCGGTCAGAGGGGAGGCGTAATCGAATGGCATACGTCATCGCGGCTACGATCATCGCACTGGTCGTCAGCGTCGTTTATGTCGGTAGCGTATGGGCCTCGTTCCGTCAAGTCAGAAGCGACAAAAAAACGGAGGGGGAAGGACATGCGCCCGCCGCGCAGTCTTCCCATGCGGATAACGGTCAGAACGAGTCCTCGTTTAGCTGGAAGGCGCTGATCAGCATCGTGCTGTCCAGCACCATCCTGTATTTGGCCGGGAAATCGGCGGCCCTGTGGCACTATATTCCATTTATCGCAATCGGCAGTGCGATCGCCGTCATTGTGGCCTTCTCGATCGACTTGCGAAAAAAAGCCTAGGAATACGACAACGTACCTGGAGGAGAGATCGGTTCGATGAGCAAGCAAAGCAAGAAGAAACATGCGCATTTGCTGGGCTTTATCCAGCATGGGGTGAACAGTCACGCCATCGGCATGTGGCGGCATCCCAAGGATAAAGTAAACTGGGACTGGACGCGGCCTGCCTATTGGCAGCACATGGCCCGCACGATGGAGCGCGGCTTGTTCGATGCCATGTTTATCGCGGACGAATTGGCCCCCTATAATACGTATCAGGACAGTTCGGATGCATGCGTGAAATACGCGGTACAGTGCCCGACACACGAACCGTCGACGATTGTGCCGATCATCACGACCGCAACGGAGCGACTGGGCGTCGGGCTGACGCTATCCACCGCATTTGAGCATCCCTATTCAATGGCGCGGCGGCTTTCCAGCCTGGACCATCTCTCCAGCGGCAGAATCGCCTGGAATATCGTCAGTTCCTATTCCAAAAGCGAGTGGGATGCCTATGGCGTGGAGATGACGATGCGCGCTGATCGCTATGACCGGATGGAAGAATATGTGGATCTGTGCTGCCAATTATGGGATTCCTGGGAGCCAGACGCCATCATAGCAGACCCGGTGACCGGCATTTTTGCGGACCCGGCCAAAGTCAAAGTGATCGATTTCGAAGGCAAGTATTACAAGTGCAAGGGCAGACATTTCTGCGCTCCGTCTCCGCAAGGCAGACCCGTTTTGTGGCAGGCGGGTTCCTCGGACCGCGGCAGGGATTTTGCCGCGAAATACGCCGAAGCGATATTTGCCGTACATCCGAATGTCGAACGGATGCGGCAATATACGGATGACATCAATGACCGGCTCGAAAAATTCGGTCGTCCCAGGGACACCGTCGTCCGCATCTATGGTCTCCAGACGGTCGTCGGGCAGTCGCGCTCGGAAGCGGAGGAGAAACTTGCGCGTATCAAGGAGAATATCCATCCCGAGGCGGCCCTGGCCTGGATTTCCGGACATTTTGGCCTGGATTTCTCCAAATACAGTGAAGACGAGTATGTCCAGAATATCGAGGTGCCCGGCATTCAAGGTCTGTTTGAATCCATCATCTATGCCAAAGGCGGTGCGCCGGTCACGATCCGTGAAGCGGCATTGTATTATGCCCAGGGAATGGGAATGCCTGTCGCGGTGGGAACGGCAGCGGACATCGCGGATCAAATGGAATATTACCTGGATGAAGGCGGCGCTGACGGATTCATGCTGATTGCAACGGATACGCCGGGTTGCTTCGAGGACTTCGTGAATCTGGTGGTACCGGAGCTGCAAAGAAGGGGCAGATACCGTTCTGCTTATCCGGGTCGCACATTGCGTGAAAATTTGTTGAATGATTAGTTTCTGCATGCTTTGGGTCATCCATGGATGAAGGCAACTCACCGCCGGTGGGTTGCCTTGTTTTTTGTCTTCCGCCCGGCAGGTCCGTTATCCGGAAATGACCCAACAAGCTCCCCGCACCTGGGCAATGGGGAGCTTGTGGCCCCGGAGATCATGAATTGATGGATTGCAAGCAGCGGCAGGGCGGCAGGGCAGCAGGACGAGCTTTGGCATTTATTTCGCCGCTTTGCTTCCGGCCAACTCCCTCACCAGTTTCTCCCCTTCAATGTCGAGATTCGGCAAGATTTTGTCCAGCCATTTGGGCAGCCACCAGGCCTTGTCGCCAAACATGGACATGACTGCGGGCACAAACATCATGCGGATCAGGAAAGCGTCAATCAAAATGCCGATGGCCAGTGCAAAACCGATTTGTTTGATCATGATTTCTTCCGTGAAAATAAAGCTCGCGAACACCGAAACCATGATAAGGGCGGCCGCCACGACGACCTTGCTTGCCAGGCTGTAACCGGTGGCAACGGCTTGGTCGCCCTTGGAACCATGTGAATAGGATTCGCGCATGGAGGAGACGAGGAACACCTGATAATCCATCGCCAGGCCATACAAAATGCCGGAAACCATGATAGGAATAAAACTGAGCAGCGGACCTCCGGTATCCACGCCAAACAGGAAGCCCAGCCAGCCCCACTGGAACACCGCCGTCGTCGCGCCAAACGTGGCCAGTATGCTCAGCAGGAAGCCGACCGTGGCTTTCAGTGGCACAATGACCGACCTGAATACGACCAGCAGAATCAGGAGGGACAACACCACGATAATGCCGATGTAGATCGGGAACACTTCGGCCAGTTTTTTGGAAATATCGATGTTGATGGCCGTCAGACCGGTAATGCCGACAACTATATTGGTGTTTCCGGACAACAAGGGATCGTTTCTCAAATCATGCACGAGTTCTTCTGTTTCCTTGTCGGTCGGGCCTGCAGCCGGAACGATGCTGATGATCCCGATGGTGCCGTCCGGGTTGAAGCCGCCAGGCGCAACCTCGGTGACATCTTCCCGCTGCTGGATGTTCAGCAGCAATTGAAAATATTGCGAAGGGTCAATGGGCGTGCCATCCCTGTTTTCGGCGACGAGCAACAAGGTTCCGTTATAGCCCTCGCCGAAGTTTTCTGAAATCAGATCATAACTTTGGCGTTCGGATGTGTCCCGATTTGCGCTTTCCCCGGAAGGCATGCCCAGATTCATTTCCGCGGCGGGAAGGGCGACGACTCCCAAGACGAGAATGATGCCGCACACAGCGATCCATTTGTAACGGATGAGGGCGCCCACCCAGCGCAGGGAAAACGTGCGTTTGGCCTGGTCGTTTTTCGGTGAATGTGTTCTTGCCTTGGCAGATACGATTTTTTCCCCGATGAACCGAAGCAGGGCCGGCAACAGCGTAAGCGCTGCGAGAACATCGATCAAAACGGTCACGGATGCGACAAGCGCCATGCCGCTCAAAAAGGCAATGCCGATGACAAACAGTCCGCTGAGCGCAATCATGACGGTCAATCCCGCAAAAAAGACGGCGCTTCCGGCTGTCCCCATTGCGCGTGCAGCCGCTTCTTCGGCGGACAGTTTCTCCTCGATGATCAGCTTTCTTTGCCGATTTACAATAAACAGTGCGTAGTCGATACCAACGGCCAGACCGATCATCAAGGCCAGAACCGGCGTTAGCCTGTTGATTTCAAACAGTCCTGACAACGCAAACGTTCCGCCCACCCCGACAGCCACACCGAACAGGGCGATGACCAGCGGCAATCCGGCTGCAATCAATGAACCCAGCGTCACCACCAGGATGATGCCGGCGACTACAAGTCCAATCAGCTCGTTGATTCCGCTGATCGGAAGATCGGTACCTTTCAGCGTACCTGCCGGAATGACGCGAATGTCAGCCTGCTTGCTTTCGACGGAAGCGGATGCCATCAGTTGTTCCCGTTGTTCATCTGTCAAGTCATCCACTTGTTCTGTCAATTGGAACTGGAACAACGCAATATTTCCGTTGGCCGATATTTTGACGCCCGGTATGGGCTGGCCGTTGATGATGAGCGCGCGATATGATGGCTCGGTTCCCTGCAATTGTGCCAACTGCTGCTGCATTTGCTGCAACTGCCCGATGCTGGCGCTATCCGTCAGCAGTTCCATCGGATTGACGACGAAATCCAGTGCATAGACGCTGTTGATCGCGCCAACCAGTGCGTTGATGTGATTCGCATCGTCAATTTGTTCGCCTTCCGGCACCGCAAAGAGAAAACTGCCCTGGCCGCCCGATGCGACCGGGAAATCTTCAGCCAGTTTGTCCAGGACGGCTTGTGCTTCCGTACCATCGATCCGGGTTTCGTTGTTCATTTTGATGCCATTGCTTGCGATGGCGGCCACAATGACGCCAATCAGGATCAACCATGCCGCAATGAAGGGCCATGGTTTGCGATAGGCGCTTTTTCCGATTCGATACAGCCACTTCGACATGTTGCTTCTCCCCACTTTGTTTGAATCTTTTCTGCTTTACTGAAAACCTTTCCGCAATTCGTCAAACACGGTGTTCATGTAGGCCTCGAACTCGTTGACCGGGTGTCGGTCCGACTCCCCTCCCGGCAGACGTACGGGAATGCTGCCGTCCAGCACAGGCATGAGCGCGCCAAAAACGGCGCCGATCAACAGGTAGTAATACTCGTCTGTATACCGATTTCCAAAAGCATCCCGAATTTTTTCCCTGGATTCGTCCTGGATTTTTTTCAGGGTGCCCGTGACATGCAACTTCAGCGTTTCGTGGCCGTTGGACAATGCAATCAAATCCTGGAGCCTTCTCAACTTGGTCAGGGTAAACCTGCGCTTGATGAATCGCTCGATCGTGCCTAGCGGCGTAAGTCCCTCCAATGAGCAGGAAGCGTATGCTTCCTGGAAATCGCCTATCGTCAGCGCGCTGGCAATGGCTTCTTCTTTGCAGGAAAAATGATTGGCGAACGTTCTTCGCGAATAGCCGGCCCTGTTCACGATATCTTCGATGACAAATGCATCTACACCCCGTTCCATGGCCAGTGCAAATGCGGTTTCAGCCAGTGCAGTTCTTGTCGCCTGCTTCTTTTTGGACCGCAAGGTTCCATTTGACATGTTTTCACCCCAAATCCTGACAGCAAACACTTATATAACACGAATTGCCCAATGAGTAAAGTTGCTCAATGGGCAATTTTGCGATTTGTGCGATAATGTTCAAACTTTCCGGTTCGCCGCCAGGGGCTGGCAATGTCTTGTTCACCCGCTTTATAATAGCTTTAATTGATTACCCATGAAAGGCAAAACGGAAAGGAGTGCGCTTCGGAATCAAGACCAAAAAGTGAAAAACAAGCAAGTGCATTGACTTTCGCTCTTGAAGTTTCAGCCCCTCTGCCAATCAAATTGCGCTTTTACATCTACGAAATGAGACTGAGCTGAATTTGGGGGAAGGAATTTGAAAACTTCAACGTTGGAAATGCAACTTCAATATCTTGCAAACGGTTTGATTCGGGTGGAGCGGGAAAACCGCATGCTGCAGAAAGAACCCGAGCGATTAACCACCGCACCGCTTCCCGTATGGAATGAGGAACTGCTTCGCATCATTTTTGCTTTGTCCGACAAGGAGAGCAAACGGATCGGTCAAGATTTGCACGATTCCGTGCTGCAAGAACAAATCATGAATGTTCGCTTGCTGGACACGGTCATGATGGAGATAGAGCCGGATTCACCGTTGCAGGAAAAACTTCGTACGTTAAGGGACGGGCTGTTGGATGTCGTGTATCAAATCCGGCATACGTGCAATGAGCTTCGTCCCCCGATGTTGAAAGAGTTTGGATTGGCGGCTTCCTTAAAAAATTTGGTAAATACAGCCCAGCTGCGGAACGATTTCCGCGTCGAGTTTACTGCCCGCTGCCACTCGGATGGGGCGGATGAAGTGTCGATCGCCGTCTATCGCATTGTGCAAGAAATGTTGTCCAACGCGACAAAGCATTCAGAAGCGGATGTTGTCAAATTGCATTTGGAAGAGACAGACGATGGTGTCATTTTTCTCGAATACGAAGATAATGGCGTTGGCTGTGAGTTGTCCCGGTTAAAACATTCATTTCAATGCATGGGATTGAACGGAATGCGGGGGCGCGTACATAGTTTGGGAGGAACGATCCGGATCAACTCGAAACCAGGGCAAGGTATGCGCATATGGATTTCAATTCCTGTCACAGCAGACTCCGGCAGAATAAAGAATACATAAGACGTGGAACATGTGCCGAAACGGGCGTGTTTTTGGGGCGGATGTTCGCTGCGGCGCAAAAAGGATTGCGTATTTCCGAAGCCAGCTTTTCGGTTACGGATCTTCCACTACCGTTTACAATGAAAGGAGTATAAATACAGGTTCACCAATTCTTTGACAACATGATCAGCATAATGCTAGGACTTGGGATGCCGAATGAAATATCACGTATTATTGGTGGATGACCACCCTGCGGTAACGGCAGGTACCAAACTGATGCTGGAGCAGGAGGGAGATTTCGAGGTAAAGGTTTGCGGCCCGCAAGATGACATCGTCAACATTGCAGTGAATGGCCAATTCGATGTCATGTTGTTCGATTTGCGCATGCCCGGTTTGAGTGGTATCGAATTGTCCAAACAGGTGCTTGCGCGCAGATCGGATGCCAAGATTTTGATTTATACCGGATTTGACATTTTGCCGCACTTTACGCAACTGATCCGGCTCGGCGTCATCGGATTCATACCGAAAACTTCAACGCAGGAACGGCTGATCCAGTCCGTCCGGCTTGCGCTCAACAAGGAAACGGTCATACCGCATTCGTTGCTTCGCATGCTTTGTGATGATGGCACAAGTTTTCGGCGGAAGGATGCCGTGGGGGCACCCATACATCTGACGAATCGTGAAATCGATATTTTGAAGGAAGTCGCCCAAGGGAAGAGCAACAAGCTGATATCGGAAAACATGCATATGAGTCAAAGATCGCTGGAATACGCCCTTACCCAGGTGTTTCACAAATTGTCCGTCCAATCACGGGTGGAGGCAGTGAACCGGGCGAGGGCACTGGGGATTATATTTGACGAGACGTAAAACGCGTTCCGGAAGGAGCGCGTTTTTTGGTGCGACATTTCGTTTTGGCGCATAAAGGTATGCGGATTTCCGAAGGAAGATTTTCGGTTACGGGCGAACAGCAACTGTCTAAAATGATTGGTGGGATATAAGCACTAAGTTTGGTTAGGTCCATAGGAGGGTGTTCGGACGCAACTCGATGGGAGCAAAGTTGGAAAGCGCAACGAAAAAAGAGGAGCGGATCGACTTGGAATCCGGCCAATCACAACAATATATCGTCATTGAACTAGGCAACGAAAAGCACGCCCTAAGCATCTCGGACATTTATGAAATCATTAAAATGCAAAAAATAACGGAATTGCCGAATAGCAAACATTTCCTTGCCGGCGTGACCAATCTGCGGGGGAAGATCATGCCGGTGATCAGTTTGCGCAAACGGTTTGGGTTGGCCGATGATGAGGTCTCCAGGAAAACCCGGATTGTTGTCGTGCAACATCGGGATGAGATGGTCGGCATCATTGTGGACGGTGTCAACCAGGTCACCAGTTTCCTGGATATACAACCGGCGTTTGAAATTGTCTCCGGAATCGATAGCCATTATTTTGCCGGAATCGGGCAAACGGAAGAAGGATTCATGAGCATCCTGCATATCGAACGCGTCCTGTCCGGAAGTGAAACGAGGGAGCATCAATGAAATCAGAATTGATGGGCGCTTTCCTTGAAGAAGTCGAGGAACAACTCCAACAGTTGGAACAGGATATTTTGCATCTGGAACAAGACGGAGATGCGGAGCGTACCATTCACAGCATCTTTCGCACGGCACATACGCTGAAAGGTTCTTCCGCCGCGATGGGCTTTGAACAGATGAAAGTACTGACGCATGAGATGGAGAATGTCCTGGATCAAGTGCGGAATCATCAGCTGACGGTAACCTCTGCCACCGTCGATCTCTTGTTTGAATGCCTCGATATGCTGGGTGTACTCAAGCGGGAAATCGAACGTTCGGGCACCACCCATACAAGTACGGACGGGATCGTAAGCAGACTGCGATCATTGGCCAGTCAGGGGACCGGGCTGCAGATCGTCGAATGCCGCATCATATTCGCGAAGGACTGCTTGATGAAAGCAGCCAGGGCGCATGTGATCCATCAAATGTTGAACCAACGGGGACATGTTCTGGCCGTATCTCCCGAACTGGAAGAAATCGCGCAACTGGACGAGTCGCATGAGATTGTCTTTGTCGTGGAAACGGAACTACGTCCGGACGTTCTTGAAGCCCTGGTCCGGCAGGAACAAGACATTGCAGATGTCCACTTGCGCCTGCGCGGTGCAGAAGCGGATGCGTTGCCGATCCGGTCGCCGGACCCGGATTCCGCCCAGCGGAAGGAACGGATTGTCGGCAAATTATTCAAGGACGGCAAGGTGACGTCCAAAGAAACAGAAGTGCGCCACAAATCCGGGCAGACGATTCGTGTGGATGTAGAACGTTTGGACAACTTGATGAATCTGGTCGGGGAACTGGTCATCGATCAAACGCGGATCGCCCAGGTCAGCGGGATGCTCCGGAATCACGAACATGTCGATGAAGGGCTCGATGATTTGGAGCAAATCTCGAATCATATCGCACGCGTCATCAGTGAATTGCAGGAAAGCGTGATGAAAACCCGGATGATTCCGATCGATCGGCTATTCAGCCGGGTTCCCCGCATGGTCCGGGATTTGGCCCAGGAACTGGCCAAAGACATCGATCTCGTCATCGTCGGCAAAGAAACGGAATTGGATCGGACGGTCATTGAGGAAATCGGCGATCCGCTCATTCATCTGATTCGCAATGCGGTAGATCATGGCATCGAAACACGTGAGCAACGAGTCGCGGCGGGAAAGCCGGGCAAAGGGATGGTGCGATTGTGTGCCACCCAACAGGAGAGCCATGTAGTCATTACGGTGGAAGACGACGGAAACGGCATTTCTGCCGACAAAATCAAGGCGACTGCCGTGAAAAAGGGATTGCTCGCAGCAGCTGCGGCGGATGCGATGGGTGAACGTGAAGCGGTGCAACTCATCTTTGCGCCAGGCTTTTCAACGGCGTCGGCGATCAGTGATATTTCCGGCCGTGGCGTCGGCATGGATATTGTACGTGCCCATATTGAAAAGCTGAACGGTTTGATCGACGTAGAGACAAAACCTGGCCGAGGTACGAAATTTACGATCAAACTGCCGTTGACGCTGGCCATTGTTCGCGGACTGTTGGTCAAGCTTCATGATTTGACCTATGCACTGCCCATGAGCAGTGTGGTTGAAATCGTTCGCATTCCCCTGCAGGAGATCCAAACCGTGAAAGGACGTCCGGTTGTCCAGATCCGTGAACAGGTTATGCCCATCACATGGCTGCACGATCATTTTCATATTCCCAGGGCGAAGCGGAAAAACAAAAACGTTTTTGTCGTCGTCGTCGGCATTGCAGAACAGCGTCTCGGGCTTGTCGTGGATGAATTAATCGGGAATCAGGAAATCGTCGTCAAATCGATCGGTTCCTATGCGGGCAAAGTGGAGGGTGTGTCCGGCGCAACGATTTTGGGTGACGGAAGTGTGGCGCTTATTCTGGATGTTGCAGGTGTCATGAAGCTGGCTTCCGATCGGGGACGTGTTGTCCGGGAAGAGGAAAGAATGGCGGCAGACGAGTCAAGGAGTGGATGGGAATGGAGCAGGCCAACAATCAACTCGTGACCATACGGGTGGAAGATGAACATTTCGGCATTCCGATCATGCAGGTATATGAAATCATTTTTGTCCCCAGGCTGACGGGAATTGCCAAGGCGCCACACGCCATTGTCGGTGTCATCAACCTGCGGGGGAAAATCATCCCGGTCATTGATTTGAGGCTGCTGTTCGGCAAACCGGTCAGCGAGGCAACGAAGCGGCAACGGATCGTCGTGACCCAATGCCAGGGAAAAACGATTGGCTTGCTGGTGGATGAAGTTACGGAAGTGTTGCGCATTCAAAGCAGTGAACTTGAAGATGCGCCGGACGCCATCCGGACCAAGTTTACGGGCTATATCGATTCCATCTACAAGATGAAAGACAAAATTGTCATTTTGTTGAGGATGGATCAGTTGCTCGATGCCGGGAAGATGGAAGTTGTACATCAGGAGCTTGATACATAGAAACGGAGGAAGATCATCATGGGTTTGAAAAAAACGATCGGATTCAAATGGGTCAAACAGTCCGGGGAATTCCAGAAATGGATTGCGGAGTCGGCAGACCGCACGCAGACACTGGAAAGCAAACTGATGGAGCTTGGCGACAATACCAACCGAATGGCTGAAGGCGCTTTCAATCACGCTTCAAAACTCGCTGTCGAAAACGGAGCGTTGATGGAATTGGCGCAGTCCGTGGAAAACGTGTCGGGAAAAGCGGATCAACTGACTTCTTCCCTGAACGAGGTGACCGAGTCGTATAAAGATCTGCTATCGACTGTCCAACGCATATCCGGTCAATCGGGCGATGCCTTGAAATTGGTTGAAGAAGCGCATGCGTCGATGGAAACGATCAAGGACACGATTCAGGGAGTGGCCGAACACGCCGAAAATCGATTCGGGCGCTGGAACTCGGTGCGATCGACTTCTTTCTGAAAGAAGACCTGATTACGGATACGCCCGATGCACACGTTGTGGCCGATTTTCATGCACGCATGAAAATTGCGGCATCCGCACACATCACAAGCTCCATTTGGGATGCCGGCCATGACGTAGAGGGGGTTAGTCGCAGCAGCGATTACAAAGCGGGCGGCTGTCCGGCTTATGACCTGCTCGTGATCGGTTGCTCGACAGGCGGGCCTTCGGCATTGCAAACGTTGCTTCCCCGTTTCCCGCAGGACTACCCGGCATGTATCGTTGTTGTGCAGCACATGCCGCCCGGTTTTACGGGTCCGCTCGCTGACCGGTTCAACAGCATTTGCCAGTTGCGTGTCAAGGAAGCGGAAAACGGAGACGAACTGCTCCCTGGAACGATTTATATCGCGCCGTCGGGATTTCAGACGACGGCGCGGAGACGGACAGATGGAAAAGTGGAATTGCTGGTGAGCGGCGAGCCTGAAATGCTATACAAACCGTCAGTAGATGTGACGTTAAAGTCCATGGCTCCGCTCTATCGCGAGAAGCTGCTCTCCGTCATCCTCACCGGCATGGGCAATGATGGCATGGAGGGCTGCCGGCTTGTCAAGGAGCACGGGGGGACCGTGCTTGCGGAGGCGGAGGAATCTTGCGTCGTATACGGCATGCCCAAAGCGGTATTCAATGCGGGACTGGCGGATGCGCAAGTATTGTTGCCGCGCATGTTTTCCCGAATTATGGCACTGACATAGAAGGCTTGGAACCAACAATTTTTCAAATGGCGGCAGGGTTGATGATCGACACGTTCAGCCGTGCCGCATTTTTAATGTGCACCGATTTTTTTGTTGCCGCCAAGTTCGTATGAAGGGCCGTCTGTCATGGATGGAAACGGATGCGGTAAACTTCGCCCAACTGCTGGACGGCTTTCTTCAGGCTGCGGTAATAGTTGCTGATCGACATGTTCAGCCGTGCTGCAATTTTCTCGTGGGTGCCGAGTTTTTGCACATAGCAGGCTTGCAGGATGCGGCCGTATGTACGATAAGTTCCGCCTTGCTCCAACCATTCCGCCATGATGCCGGAGAGGAATTGGCGAACGACCGCCGCGGCTTCCGCCCGTTCAAGGCTGGAATGGGCAAACTGGCTCAGGTAGGGACATTGCGCCACAATATCATCCTGCTGTTCAAAATCGTCGAATCGGTTCAAAATTTGCTTGACGAGTGCAAAGGCCGATTCCTTCGTCAGCAGGGGTTCTTTGCCCGTCCGCATGGCGGCAAATCCCCCGTCAATGGCGATTTCCAGTGCCGCAGTATCCCGGAGGTCCAGCCGGTACGCCTGATATTTCAGGCCATGATCGGTTGTGTAGTCCGCCCACTCCAAGCGCTCAAAGGACAGGCTTTCATTGAGGTGGTGCGCTTCCGGAAATGGCGACAGGACAATCAATCTGCCTTTTCCCGCCAGTTGGCTGAATCCATGAAGAAAAACACGTCCGATGGCGCTCAGGCTGTATTCCGGCAAAAATGACGCAATCCACATCAGGGTATCCTGCTCCTCGTGATCCCCCTGTTCGATGTAAGCACGATACACCGGGTTGCGCCGCAAGCTTTCGGCCACTTCCGGCACGAGCGGCAGCATGGACATGAACATCGCCAGCCTGCCGTCCCGGTAGAAACCATAGAACGTCTCCGGCGTAAGCCGATAATATTCTTCCAGGTACAATTCCTGATGCGTCTGATCCCGAAAAAAGGCGGGCACCTGTTCATGGAAGGAGACAAACATGTCCCCGGCTTGGGCCAGGTCTGCCTTCCGGAGCGGCTCGATCACGAAGAGATCCGGCGAATCCAGGAAGCAAAGGGTGTGCAGGCTGTCGTTTTCAGCCAAATGCAGCAGATTGACAAACCACATCCGGCGCTCCAAGGGAGAGGCCTCCCGAATCCGGCCGAGCACAAACGCTTTGGCCAGTTTCCGCATTTCGGCATATCGTTTGGGCGACCGGTTGGAGAATTCCTTCCGGAACCATCGTTTGGCAAATGGAGCAATGCGCCACCCATGCAGCGCCGGTTCGATCAGGGGCAATTGGCAAAAGCCGCGAAAGATCGAGACCGGCACTTCCTGGCCAATCAAGCAGGATATGCCGTCCTGGTCGAAATTCCACAGCAGGGATGCAGCGTCGAGCATCTGAAGCTCCAAGTCGCCCAGCGCCAATCCTTCCTGCAAATAGCGCGTCATGCGTTCATAAAATGACCGAAGATAAAAGGGGGAAGCCATGTATTGGTCGCCGTGCTGAAGGGCATCGTGGCACAATTGCTGCAAAGCGTAAGGGAAACCGCGAGCCAGTTTGGCCAAATAATACTGTGTCTCAAATTGCGTGATGCCATGGTTGGCAATCAATTGAAAAGACGCTACCTGATCGAACGGTTCCAGCGCCAGATGTTCGGTAAGCCGGTTCCACCTGGCGTCCCTTGTCCAGACTTCTCCGGGCGGCAGGCGGGAGGCGGCGATTGCGCGAACCGGGTTCGGAAGCTTGGGAAACAACTGCTCTTTCAGCCAGTGATGAACGGGCTCCCATTGTTCAAACGGGTCAAACAGCAATACCGCGCGTGCAGCACCGTCACCGCATTTTTGCACCTGCTCCGGGAGCGCGGCCAACGGGACGATTTGTTCCCGGGGTTCGTCCGGTGCACCAATGCCTGCTGAAATGCGTCTGATTTGCACCGAATCGATCCCGCGGTCGCGGCCATTGCGACCGACCGGCTCAAGCTGCCAGATGGGCCATTCGGTGGCGATGCGGCAAAACTGCCGGAGCAATTGCGTCTTCCCGAGACCGGAAAGCCCCGAAATGTACAGCAACCGCCATTCGTCATTTTCGACAATGTGGCGCATCCGCTCCAACTCCGCTTTTCTTCCGGTGAACAGCTTTTCTTCCCGCTCTTCCCAACCGATGCGTGCGACTTCCAACGTCCGTTTCCCCATTTCCATTTGACATCTTATTATTACTATATTTTAACAGCATACTATCAAAAAAATAAGAGTATATGATACTCGTTTTCGGACGGCAAATGAAAGTGGTTGACTGCTAATATAAGTTGGAATTGAAAATTTGCTTGACGAGGTGAACGAATGGTGAAAAAGAAACTGGGTCAAAGAGGAGTCATTTTGCTGCTCGGCACGCTTCTTCTGTTCAGCCTGGCGGCCAACGCGCTGGGCGCATCGGGATTGACGGAAATTGCCGCATATCTGAATACGAACATCAAAGTGACGCTTCACGGGAAACTGTTCGAACCGAAAGAAGATGACGGCTCGAAACTGGTTCCGATCACCTACAAGGGCCGCACCTATTTGCCGCTCCGGGCAGTCGCGGAAGCCGCGGGTCTGGAAGTGACATGGGACCCCAATACGAATACGGCCCATTTGGGCCAGATAGCTGGCGAAATTGCCAAAGATCAGATCAGCTATATCCAGCTCACGCCGGAATTCGGTCCCGATCCGGTATTATACAAGTTGAGCAGCCGGACGCCGGCCTATTTGAACCGGGCACCGGGGCGGGCGTTTGTGTATGGTTACGCCGCAGATCCGGGATATTACGCCAATATTACGATTTTTGCAAACACCAACTACGAATATGACACGTTCAAAGCCAGCTTCTGGGTAGACGAGACGAAGCATGATGGCGAATATCCGCCGTATCCGCCGAAAATCGTCTTTAAGGACGAATTCGACGTCGTGGTCAAGGAAATCGAAGTCGAGTGGGGCAAATTGTACGAGGATGTGGAAGTGCCGATCAAGGACGTGCAAACGCTGCAGGTGACGGTGGATGGCGATTTGAGCATCATTGGTGAACCTAAGCTTGGCAAATAGACTTGGCTGGACTGCTGGGGTGACCTCGCGCTGCCTGAGACAGGGCAGGGGGTCACCCCTTGTTTGCAATTGCCAAAAAAATTTAATTTATGTATTGCCAATGGGAAATCAACTTGCTATAATCGAACACGTTAGCGCTAATGATAATCATTATCAATGAGAATGAGATTCCTTCTCACTAATCCATCGTTTATCGAAAATAAGGGGAGAGAGTTACATAATGAAAAGATTTGCAACAATCGTGATGATGGTATTCTTGACCGTAGCCCTGGCCGCATGCGGCGGTTCGAACAATGCGAGCAGCAACAGCAGCAGTCCGGATACGAACAACGCTTCTTCGGCAGCACCTGCTCCTTCTTCGAGCGAACCCGCCAAACCGGCGACGGTTGAAGTGACGGATAGATACGGTACGGTTACGGTGCCGGTCAATCCGAAAAATGTGGTTGCACTGGACAACAGAACGTTCGAGACGCTGGAAGCATGGGGCATCAAGCTGGCGGCGGTACCAAAAGGGGTTATGCCTTCCGATTCGGCTTATGTCAAGGATGATTCCGTAAAAGATATCGGCAACCACAGGGAGCCGAACCTGGAAATCATTGCGGCCGTCAACCCGGATTTGGTCATTGTAGGCCAACGTTTCGCCAACTTCTATGAAGACATCAAGAAACTGGTTCCGAATGCGGCCGTCATCAACATAGACATCGACGTATCCGCTTCAGATGGCACCGCAGGCTCCAACCTGGTCAAAGGTTTCAAAGATACGACCACGATGTTGGGACAAATCTTTGACAAAAACGAAGAAGCAAAAGCGTTGAACGAAAAATTCGACCAATCCCTCGAAGCGGCCAAGGCTGCATACAACGGAACGGATACGGTCATGAGCGTCATCGTTTCCGGCGGCAACATCGGTTTCTCCGCTCCTTCGACCGGACGCGTATGGGGCCCGCTGTATGACATCTTCGGCTGGAAACCTGCCCTGACGGTGGACAACGCGACTTCCGATCACCAAGGCGACGAAGTGTCTGTGGAAGCGATCGCCCAAAGCAATCCGGATTGGCTGTTCGTACTTGACCGCGACGCAGCGTTGTCCAGCACGGAAGAAAAAGTGCCTGCTCAAGATGTCATTGCCAACGCTCCGGCACTGCAAAATACGAAGGCTGTTTCCAAAGGCCAAATCGTCTATGCGCCTGCCGATACGTACACGAATGAGTCGATCCAGACGTTCATCGAGATCTTTGATGAAATTGCCAAGAACCTGAAGAAGTAATCCAAAGGAGTACAACATTGTGCCCAGGAACATGACCGTCGAGGTTGAGAGTGCTTCTCAACCTCTGTTTTCTAAACGGAAGAAGATATGGACATTTCCATTCATGATCGCCTTGCTGACCGTCATCATTCTTGGCATCGTCTCTTTGTTTACCGGTGTCTATGACATATGGGGACAAGAAGACGGATGGGACATGTTCTTCATCACCCGCATTCCCCGGACGGTGGCGCTGATGCTTACCGGGGCCGCGATGGCCATGACAGGGCTTGTCATGCAGCTGATGTCGCAAAACAAGATGGTGGAGCCCACCACGATCGGCACAACAGAATGGGCGGGACTGGGTCTTTTGTTCGTGTATCTGCTGTTCCCGGGACCTTCCCTCGTATTGCGAATGACCGGGGCCATCCTGTTTTCCTTTGCGGGAACGATGATCTTTTTCCTGTTTTTGAGAAGGGTCAGGTTGCGTACATCCCTCATCGTCCCGATCATCGGTCTCATGCTGGGGGCGGTCATTTCGGCATTGTCCACCTTCATGTCGCTTTATTTCAACATGTCCCAGGTGATTGAAAACTGGTTCATCGGTTCATTTGCCCCGGTTCAGGTCGGCAGGTACGAATATTTGTGGATCATTGTCATTGTTACAATCCTCATTTTCATCTATGCCAATCGCCTGACGCTGGCCGGATTGGGAGAAGATATCGCCACCACGCTGGGTGTCAATTACAACCGGCTGATCCTGCTCGCCAATGCACTGGTTGCTGTTGCTGTTGGCATTGTGGCGGCGGTCATCGGCAATCTGCCGTTTCTGGGACTGATCGTGCCGAACGTCATTTCGATGTTCCGCGGCGACGATCTGCGCAGCAATCTCCCATGGGTGTGTGTGCTGGGGATGGGCATCATCACCCTGTGCGACATTTTGTCCCGCGTCATCATCATGCCGTTTGAAGTGCCTGTCTCACTGATTCTCGGAACCGTCGGGGCAGTCGTCTTTATTCTCATTTTGCTAAGACAACGAAGAAGCAGGAGGCTGCGATGAGCACATTGGAATCCCAAATTCATACTGCCGGCGGTCTTGGCGCCAGACCCGTCCATCGCTGTGCCCGTGCTTTTCGTTCCGGAAAAGAGGAGACGCGCTACTGGGTGCTATTGACGCTGCTCCTGTTGTTGGGGCTGCTCGCATCTTTGGGCTTGCTGCTGTACAACAATCCGGTTCCGGTCGATTCGCCCTCGTTCATCCCGGTGGTCCAGAGAAGATTCGTGGCCATTGTCGCCATATTCATTGCCGCAGCGTGTCACAGTTTTGCAACCGTCGCGTTCCAATCGGTGACGAACAATCGTATCATCACGCCATCGCTGCTGGGTTATGAAGCACTTTATTCGGCCATTCATACGAGCATGATCTTTTTCTTCGGTGCTACAGCGCTCGTCAATTTCAAGGGTGTGGGCGCCTTCTTCCTGCAAGTGATGCTGATGGTCATCCTCAGTCTGATTCTGTATGGCTGGCTGCTGACAGGAAAATACGGCAATTTGCACCTGATGCTGCTGATCGGCATCATCATCGGAACGGGCCTGAATGCCGTTTCGGGTTTCATGAGACGCATCTTGTCGCCTTCGGAGTTTGATCTGCTGCAATCCAGGTTGATCGGTTCGGTCAACAATGCGGACGCTTCCTATTTTCCCGTTGCCATTCCGATCATGTTGCTGGCTGTCCTGTGCCTGTACTTCTTCTCCCGGAGGCTGAATGTATTGTCGCTGGGCAAAGATGTGGCTACCACCTTCGGCGTGAAATACCAGGCCAGCATCATCTATACGCTGGTGCTGGTGGCCGTGCTGATGTCGATTTCCACCTCGCTGGTGGGGCCGCTGACCTTTTTCGGATTTCTGGTTGCGATTTTGAGCTATCAGGCTGCACCAACCTATGACCACCGCTACATTTTTCCGATGGCTTTTGCAATCGGCTTCGCCATTATGACGACGGCATACTTCTTGCTGTATCACGTGTTCCATGCGCAAACCGTCGTATCCGTCATCATCGAACTGTTCGGCGGCATTATTTTTCTGACAGTCATTTTAAGGAAGAGGTCACTATGATAAAAATCCAGAACGCGAGAAAATGGTACGCGGAAGAAGTCAAAATCGGTCCCCTGAATATCGAGATTCCGAAAGCGGGCATTACTTCCCTGATCGGGCCGAACGGCGCAGGGAAATCGACGACACTGCTCATGATCGGCCGCTTGCTGAACATGGATGAAGGCCAAATTTCGGTTGCGAACATGAACGTCTCCAAATCGAAATCCGAAGATCTGGCGAAAATTTTGACGATCCTGCGGCAGGAAAACCATTTTGTCACGCGGCTGACGGTCAGGCAGCTTGTCGGTTTCGGCAGATTTCCCTATTCCAGGGGGAGATTGACCAAGGAAGATGAGATGATCATCTCCAAATATATCGATTTTCTCCAATTGACGGAACTGGAACACCGCTATCTCGACGAGCTTTCGGGCGGGCAGCGGCAACGGGCCTATGTGGCCATGGTGTTGTGCCAGGAAACCGAATATGTGCTGCTGGATGAACCGCTCAACAATCTGGATATCGCGCGGGCCGTACAGATGATGGAACATCTGCGCGTGGCGGCCAACGAGTTTGGCCGTACGATCCTGATGGTCATGCATGACATCAATTTTGCGGCCAAGTATTCGGATCGCATTTGCGCCATGAAAGACGGACAGGTCGCCGCATTCGGAACGGTGCAGGAAATCATGAAACCGGATATCTTGACGGACATCTTCGGGACGAAAATCGACATTATCGAAGGCCCTTACGGGCCAATTGCGATTTATTGATCACGAAAGGCTGTTCCTGGCCCAAGAGCCCCGGTGCAAGAGGTGAGCGGTTGTGCAAATTTACTGGCTGAAGATCAAACAAATTGTCGAGGAAACACCGGAAATCAAAACCTACCTGCTGGAACGGCCGCAAGATTTTAGCTGGGAACCCGGCGCCCATACGCACCTGGCGATGAAAGGCTTCAATGCCGGCCTTCAGCCCAATCGCAGCCTGGTGCGGCACATGTCGATTTCAACTTTGCCGGCTGAAGATGTGATCGGCATTACGACCCGGATCAAGGCGCAATGCTCGGATTTCAAATCGATTCTCCGGCAGCTGGGCGTCGGCGGCGAGGTGGCGCTGTTCAAGACACACTCCAATTTGCCGCTCAGACGTATCGGCCGCAAGCTGTACCTGTTGTCTTCCGGTGTCGGCCTGGCGACGTTCCGTTCGCTGGCGCTGGATTATATGGACCGCCCGGACGGTATTGCGCACATGCACTCCCTGAATATTGAATCATCGGGACATTATTTGTTCCCTGATCTTTTCAAGTCGGCGCCGGACAAAAACTTCACCGCCCGGTTTGTCGACAATCGGCACGACTATTATGAAGCAGTCCGGAAACTGGCAGCAGACAAGGACGGGCTATTCTATATCGTGGGCAGCGATGAATTTCTGGTGCAAAACATTTCGATATTGCAGGAGAACGGCATTCCGGTCGATCAAATCATGCTGGACAAGCATGTAGAGCAAAAAGCGAAGTTTTTGTCGTAAAGCGGGCATCATCGCGCGTTTGTCTCCGCAAAGGAGCGGCGCGCTTTCTGTTTTCCGAGGGATAGATAGATAATTATGTAAATAAAACATGAATAAGTTGAATTGCATAAATGCAACCTTGTGAGAATACCTCTCGTTATTTATACTTTGCATAAGCAATTAAAAGCTGCCTGGCGTCATATACAAATACCGAATCAGCAGATACGGGCAAAATTCTTTGAAAGCGGTTTCATGTAAGGCGCCTTGCCCTCCCCTGCTTTGGCCAAACGCGAAGAAAAATGCGGATCAGCAAAACAGGTGTCGGGTTGAATTCATCGAGCGTTCATCACAATTCACACATTCAGGAGGTTGCAATGTAAAAATTTCTGCTCTTCTCCGCAGTGTTCCTGATCCTGTTTGCCACAGTCGCCCAGTCCGCATCCGTCGGCAATTTGAATGTGAACTTGAGCATTGAACCCAATCAATCGACCTTGCAATCCGGAAAGAGTGCGATGTACACCGTTACCTTGAAAGCAACCGGCGTCTTTACCCAGTATCATAACGCTTCACTTGTCATTCAGTTGCCATTGCATCCATACACCGCATTTACCCAAAATGTCAACGATATCCCGCTTGGCAGCACGATTCCGGTCTACAATCCGGCCGATGGCACCTTGACGTATTCGTTTGGCACGCTGAACGCCGGTCAAGTGTTGGAAACGGTCCTCAAGGTGGATACGCTGAACGGGGTTTCGCCCAATGGTGCCGATCTGACCGCCACGGCGAACTTCACGGCGGATGAATTGCCGCTGCTGACAGATACGGCTTCGATCCAGATCGAGGCGCAGGGCGGCATTAGCATAACCAAACGTTATGTTCAGGTAGATCCCACCCAGAACAGCAACACGTGCCGTTTCCGGGTGCAAGAACGTTGTGGGAAATCAAATTGGCGATCCCCAAGACCGCAACCGGCCAGATGTATTTGAAGGAAGGCTCTTCCATCACCGTAACGGATACAATGCCCGCGAATTTTGTATTTGACGGCATGGATGCAGGGCCGGCCCCCACCGTGTCGGGCGACCAACTGACGTGGACATTTGCGGCGCCGACGATTGCCGCACAAGAGGTTGCGGCGGATACGCTGTTTGCGACCACCCTGCGATTGTGGATCGAGGTGCCGAACGATACCAATCTGGAAGGCACGGAGCAGACCAACACGGCCCAAGCCAGCATGGTGTTGGTGAACGACGACATCGTGAACAGTTCCCCGGCGAACAGAAAGATCAACATTCGCAGTTTTGCAGAGGCAACGGGGACGATTACCGGACAGGTATGGACGCCTGCACACTATGGGCCGATCGATGGGAATGGCAGTTATCCGAGCGGCAGCAACTACAATCCGAATCCGACAGTGACCGATCAAGCGCTGCTGCTGTTCGAGCATATTATCGTGCCGCGAAGATTTCCCGTCAACAAGACCAAATTTTTCGATTATGTCGACTTGAATATCGAGTATTGGATCGATTCCCGGCTTATACTCAAGGAATTGCGAACGCCGGGGGAGTGGATGTTTGTTCCGGATGCTTCCTATGATTACGGTATTCCCCTGAACCAGGAGCCCGAATATGATATTTATTTGACGGTCAATGGAACGGAGAACCCGGTCCCGGCCGTATCCAATCCTGAACCGGATGCCATCTATACCCGGCAGATGCTCGGGTTGTCGGATACGGACCAGGTGACCAAAATCCGCTATGCATTCACCAGAGCGCCAGCCGGCATGTATAGTTATTGGCCGGCAGATTATTATTTCTATGTCGAACCGGGCACGGCAGGCGTTGTGTCCAACAAGATCGTTTGGCATGGCACCGACAAGGACGATGAATTATCCGCGCCGGTGCCGTTCTATATCGATTTTGACGCGACCGGGGATCCCAATGATGCGGGGAACGGGGCACGCGAAGCCACGATCGTGCCGCCTGCCACGCCGCTTGATCCCGTCGGCACGATTGCCATCGATTTGCAGACGCATAAAAATGGAGAGGTCGTGTACGGCGACAATCGGGCAGTGGTGACCTTGTCGAATCTGACCAGTGCCGCGGCCAACATCAACAAAATGTTGCAAGCTGCCGTATTGCTCCCGGCCGGGGTCAGTCTGGCGAGCACGCCCAATCCGCAATTCATCGATGCGGACCGCCGCGTGGCCGGCAAGGAAGCTGCGGCAGCGGGCGGCCAATTGAACCTGCTGGACGCCGATTATAATGGAACGGGCAGACAGCTCGTACTTGTACAATGGAACGATTGGAGGATAATGCCCGGCAAAAAAGTGGAAGCATCGTTTGACATCGTCATTTCGAAGAATACGCCTTCCAACGTATTGAACTTCGAGGTGTACGGTTATGCGTCAAACTCGAATCTGTCCGGAGCGGTTCCTCCGTGACGGCAACCGTCCTGGAGACGGCGGACCCGGAAGATTTCGACAATGACGGGGTGACGAATGAACGACGCCTGAAGTCGGGCAATCGATATGTGATCCGCGGGATGCACGATGTCCAGACCGAATTGTACGTCAAAGGTTCACTGGATACGGCATATTCTGCCATGGGCAAGAGTGCAGCAGGCGGCAATACCCATTACAAATTGATCCTGACCAATACAACCGGCAAAGATCTGGAATCGATGACCCTGATCGATGTTTTGCCATCCGTAGGCGATTTGGGCATTACGGATCATGTGCCACGCGGCAGCCAGTTTGCGTTGAAAATGAAGGGGCCCATTGTGGTGCCTCCTGCATGGAACGGGAAAGTCAACCTCTATTACAGCACGGAAGCCAATCCCGCCCGTGACGAGCTGACGCGAAATACGATCTATCCGGATACGGCGGTGCCGCTGACTTCACCTGCAGGCGCAGCCACCCCCGTGTGGCTGGCGGCTGAGCATGTGGGGGATTGGAGCCAGATCAAATCTTTCAAAATCGAATTTGCCGGCGGCAACACCCTGCTGTCCGGACAGAGCATCGAGCTGGAATGGACGATGGAGGCGCCGGGCCCCAATGAAGCGGATCACAGTCTGTTTGATTCTTCTGTTCCGGTGAATGCGCGGGCGGCATGGAACTCTTTTGCGGTGGCGACCGATCACGGACAGCCGGTAGAACCGAATGCGGTAGGGGTTTACCTGGTCTATGGTCTGCCGCCGGATTCTAGTGGCGGCACGCCGACGGACAGTACGCCGACACCGGATCCTTCGTCGCAGCCGGTGACAACACCGGATCCGGACGTGCAACCGACGCCAACGTCGGATGCGACACCGGAGATGACACCAGGTTCGCCGGAGCCGGCCTCATCGCCGGATGCGGAATCGGTGCCGAATCCCGGGTCTGATCCGGAAGCGGATACGGGTTCAGACCGGATCCGGAACAAGCCCCGTTGCCGGAGAAAACGGAAGGAGATGGGCCGGTTGCGCCTGCGGGATCGGATCATGCGGCCAATAAAGAGACGCCCCTGCTGCCGAAGACGGGTGAAGGCAGCTATGCGATTTATTATATCGTTGGAGCAGCCCTGATTGTGGCAGCCTGTTGTCTGATGTGCCTGGAGCGCATAAAAAGAAATTAGCGTCTTTTCGGCGCATGTCGGGAGATGCCAAAGGGGGACCATCCGGAATGAAAATCAAAGCCATTGCCTGTCTGCTTTTTTGTGCAGGAATCGGCCTGATGAGCTACCCCAAACTGTCCGAGCTCTACTACAGCCATCAACAGAGCGTTTTGATGGAAGCGTGGTACGAGAGCTTTCAGGCCATTGATCTGCCGCAAGATTCGGCGGACCCGGCACCGGAACGATTGCCTGCTTCCGACCGGGTTGAACCGGCGCGGCCGGCAACGGCCCCCGATTCGGTCATGGATGAACCGGAAACGGCATTAGATGCACATCCGGATCAGCCGGCACGATTCAAACGGAGCGACAATATGGAGGGCATGCTGCGCATTGATGCCATCGATCTCGAATTGCCCATCCTCAAAGGCGTGACGGAGGCCAATCTGAAGACGACCGTAGCCAGCATCCAGGGAACGGGTGAACTCGGCCAGACCGGCAACTTTGCAATCGCGGGTCACCGCAATCGCAAATTCGGCAGCATCTTCAATCGGCTGGACGAGCTTGACGTCGGGGACAGCATTCGTGTGGACAACGGCAGGCAGCAATTTGAATACATCGTTACCGAGAAGCTCTATGTCAAGCCGGAAGATGTATGGGTGCTGCAGGGAAACGGCAGGGACCGGGAAATTACGCTGGTGACATGCCATCCCATTGGCAAAAGCACGCATCGTCTGATCGTCAAAGGAAAAATCCCGGACAATGGGGCGATGCTGTAGGTTTGCGGTGATGTGCCGGTTGGGAAGGACCGGGCATCGCCATTTTTAAAGGCGATTGGCATGACTGCCTGTCGGGCGTATTCCACTGCGGGCATATCGACCATTATTCCGACCGGCCGGAATACGCCCGGCCCTTCAGCGGCTTTCCGGTGTGCTGCGATAATTTTGCGGCAAGACCCGGCTGGACAATCCGAAAAAGAATCAGAAAATTGAATATTGAATACTGGATCCCAATGCGAAGGGCTGATTTCGCTGGATGAGAAGGTGGCAGACAGCTTTCCGGAGCTGACCTATGATATTGCGGATCCCAATGCGCTGGATATCACCGTCGAAGATATGTTGAAAATGTCTTCCGGTCTGTCGGATCCGCTGTTTTTCCGCGATAGTCCGGAACGGGCCACCGTGCGGGACTGGCCGAGATACTTCTACGAAAAGGGCCAATTCGTCAGGAGGCCCGGCACAAAGTTTTTGTACAGCAATTTCAATACGTACATGCTCGGCTGTCTGGTGGAGCGGAAAGCCGGCGTCAATCTGCTGGAATACATGAGGTTCCGTCTGTTTGAACCGCTGGGCATCGGCAATCCGGACATGACGACTTGTCCCAAAGGACATACGGTGGCGGCCAATGGCATGGCCATCAATGTGGAAGAGTTGAACCGGATTGGCCGGTTGCTGCTGAATAAGGGTGTTTACAACAACAAGCGCATCGTTTCGGAAAAGTTTGTGCTTGCGGCAACGTCGCCGCTCATCAAAACCGATATTCCGCCTTTTTGGCCTTCGGCCAACGAAACGCTGGATTACGGGTATCAGCTGTGGGTCGATACGGCGAACAATTGCAGTTTCCTCTACGGCATCCTGGGCCAGTTCTGTCTGGTGCTTCCCGACAAAAACGCGGTTGTCACCGTCCAGGCTCTGGAGCAAAATGAACGACTGCTGGGATCCCTGCTGTGGGAACATGTCGTTCAGCAATTGTAATGTCCGGCAAACCGGTGATGTACGCAAAATGACGATGCCCTTTCGGCTTCCTGCGGGAAGCGAAAGGGCAGAATCAAAAGGCAGACCGGTCAGCTGGCCGTTGTTATTTATCGGAAGTAAACTTGTCGCTGTGCTGGTTCAGAAAGTCGGTCATACTGCGTTTGACGTGGGCTTCCATGGTGCGGCGCGCTTCATCCGGGGAGCCGGATTGAATGGCCTTCAAGATTTGGCTGTGTTCAATGACCGATTTTTCGATTTGCTCCGGCAAAAAATCGGCCAATTGGGGAGGCAGCCCGTTCCAAAGCTGTTTGCCACACGTCAATTGGCAGATCTGGGGGCAAGAGTCATCAAAGTGGAAAGGCCCAAAGTCGGAGACTTTGCAAGAGACTACGATACGACGGTCAAAGGAATGTCGAGTCATTTCGTGTGGACGAATCGTTCTAAGGAATCGCTGACGCTCGATCTCAAACAACCAGAGGCTAAAGAAATTTTGTTCAAATTGCTGGATAAGGCGGATGTTTTTATACAGAACCTGGCTCCTGGTGCAATAGATCGGTTGGGTTTCAGTGCCGAAATTTTGAGGGAGAGGTTTCCCCGACTAATTGTTTGTGGTATTTCGGGTTATGGTACGTCTGGTCCCTATAAAGACAAGAAGGCTTATGATCTGCTCATTCAATGTGAAGCCGGTCTTGTTTCCATTACCGGAACCGAGGATACACCGTCCAAGGCGGGGATTTCGATCGCCGATATCGCAGCCGGAATGTATGCTTACTCGGGCATCCTGACCGGGCTCATTGCCAGGAATCAAACCGGAAAAGGAACGGTCATGGAAATTTCAATGTTGGAAGCGCTTGGAGAGTGGATGGGCTACCCCCTGTATTATGCCGGATATGGCGGCGAGAACCCCAGGAGAACAGGCGCCCAGCATGCCACGATTTATCCCTATGGGCCTTTTGCGACTGGTGATCGGAAAATGGTGTTTCTCGGCATCCAGAATGAGCGGGAGTGGGAACAATTCTGTGCGATCGTGCTCAGGATGCCCGAATTGACCGAAGATCCCCGGTTCCAGGGAAACTGGAAGCGGATCGAACACAAGGAAGCCCTGAAGTCCATCATTGATGAAGTGTTTCAGGAATTGAAGGCTTCTGAAATCATTGATCGGCTGGAGGATGCGAAAATCGCAAATGCAAGTCTGAATTCGGCACGGGCGTTTTTTGACCATCCCCAATTGAAGTCACGCAACCGGTGGCGCGAAGTCGAAACACCCAAAGGACCGATTCGCATGCTGATTCCGCCGGTCACCATGGAGGATGCAGATTTTGTCATGAATCCGATTCCGGCGATTGGCGAACACAGTGAATCGATATTGAAGGAACTGGGTTACAACAGTGAAACCATTGAAAGATTCAAACAGTCCGGAACAATATAAAACAATCATATATCCTGATTTTCAAAAGCGCAATGTTTATCGTCATTTTCACGCGCGTCGCCCTCCATCGGGGAGCGGCGCGCGTCGTTTTTTTTTTGTTCATCCGGCACCGTCAAATGCACAATCTGGGCTGCCGCACCGCCGGGCGAATCGGCATGATGTGCGCGATGGGCAGGGCGGCCATGACGGGGTTGCAAAAAGATGCCAGATTCATGAAACTAAAGGAAGAAACGAGCATGCCGGATGGCATGATTCAACAAGATCCGGGCACCGGAGGCACCATTTTCCGCGGCATGCTAACCCGCGGCCGGATCGGACAACGATAAGCGTACAATCCTGCATGTGGAGAAGGTATCCGATGATTTTCCAAACCCATGTTCCGCACGGACCATTGTCGGCTTCTGTCGATTATTTCTGGTACTTTTCAGGCTGCAATCCGCCGGGAGCGAAAGAATTGAATCTTCCCGAAGGAACGCTTCAACTGATTGTCAATCTCCAGGACGATTGCGTGCAGGTCCACGACCGGTACGGCAGGTTCACCAGACTTGAGCCCGCGGTCGTATGCGGCCCCCGTTCTGATTTTTTTGTCATGGACAATGCTGACCGGCGCATGATGATGGGTGTACAATTCAAGCCCGGAAAGGCGGTCCCGTTTCTGGGGGCGCCCGCCTGCGAAGCGGCTGATTTGATTTTGCCGCTGGATGATTTGTGGGGATTGGATGCCGCCCTTTTGCGTGAACAATTGCTGCATGCCTCCTCGTTGATGGAGCGGTTTGGCATTCTCGAACAATATTTGGTCGCACGCATGGATTGCTGCCGGCAGCCGAATGCCCTGGTTGAACATGCATTGAGGCGATTTCGCCATTTCCCGCATTTGCAATCGGTCCGGGATACAGTCCGGTCTTTGCACCTGAGCCCCAAGAAGTTCATCCGGCTTTTCAAGCATGAAGTCGGCATGTCTCCGAAACGGTATTGCCGGCTGATGCGATTCCAACACGCCCTGCATCTTGTCCGGCATTCGGGGGATGTCAACTGGACGGAAATCGCGTTGATGTGCGGATATTATGACCAGTCGCATTTTATCAAGGAATTTCAGGCTTTTTCGGGTTTGACGCCATCGGCCTATCGCCTGAAGCAAAGCATGCATCCCAGTCATGTGCCCCTCCTCTGAACAAATGCGCGCGTATGGAAAAAAATTTACAATACATCCCCGCTGCTTCCGGCTAAAATCCACTTGTGGCATTGCCAAGCCGAGGCTTGCGTTTTTTCCGCGCGAACTGCAATTTCCGATCGAATGGGCACAGCGCTTCGTCCATGTTGCGAGCTTTAGCATTTTGCCGCGAGGCGGCCACTTTGCGGCGCTGGAGGAACCGGCGCTTTTCGCCGGGGCATGGCGTCAATTTTTGAGCACCTGCTGACTGGAGATGGTTGGATGATTGACAAGGGAATCGCCCGTCGCCGGCTGCGCAGCCAGCTGATTTCCCGCGGGAAGGAAAGGACGCCGCTTGGGGTCGTCAGGAGAATGGGGGCGATCCAGGCGCAAGATTACTTGCAAGTGTTGTGGGCGATAGGCCTGCGCACGGCGCAGGCCAAAGTTGCGACGATTGAACAGGCCATTGCCGACCGTCAGATTGTAATTACCTGGGCCATGCGCGGTACGCTGCATGCTGTGCCTGCAGAAGATGTGAAATGGATGCTCGGACGGTTGGCACCGCGCATATTGGCCAATGATCAACGCAGACTGGCGCAATTGGAACTGGATTCCCGGCAGATGGCACAATGCGAAACACTCATCCATGACGCGCTGAAAGAGAACAAACGGATGCAGCGGCAGCACCTGATGGATCTGCTGGAGCGCGCGGGAATCAAAACCAAACCGCAGCGCGGGTACCACATCCTGTGGTATTTGGCACAGTCGGGATTGATCTGTCCGGGCCCGGTGGAAGGAAATCAGCAAACGTTTGTGCTGCTGGAGGATTGGGTGCGCAACCCTGCGGGATTGCCACTGGAGGAAGCGGCAGGGGAACTGGCCAAACGGTATTTTGCCGGGCATGGTCCTGCAACGCTGCACGACTTCGCGTGGTGGTCGGGACTTCCGGTCAAAGAAGCCAGGGAAGGACTGGAAGCGATCCAGGACAAGCTCCATCGCGAGACAATCGCAGGCGCCGAATTCTGGATGGACCGGAACGTCGATGATGCCATGGAAGGCGACGAGGGAGATGAGATAACATCCGCCGTACATCTGCTGCCGGGCTATGACGAATATTTGCTCGGTTACAAAGACAGAAGTGCTGTACTGGATGCAAGATATGCCCCAAGGATCGTTCCGGGCAACAACGGGGTCTTCGCCCCGCTCGTCGTGATCGACGGCGTCATATCGGGGACCTGGAAACGGACGATTCGCAAAAATGAGGTCGAACTGCAGGTTTTTCCTTTTGAAAAGATCGGGAACCTGCAGGAACGCATAGTCGAGGCAAGCCGCAAGTATGCGGAATTTTCCGGATTCGCTTTGTCCCGGACAATCATACAGGAAGTTTGAACGGGAGGTTTCTTTCCCATGAAAAATGCATATGTCTATGTACTGGATACATTGGCAGACTGGGAGGTCGGCCATGTCATCGCGGAATTGAATTCGGGACAGTATTTCAAGAAAAAAGGAGAGCGCATGCCGGTCAGGACAGTCGGATCGACCAGAGAGCCGGTCACGACCAAAGGCGGCGTGACACTGCTTCCCGAGTTGACAGTAGACGATATCCGTGCGGAGACGTGTGCCGTATTGCTGTTGCCCGGTGCGGATACATGGCTGGAGCCCAGACATCTTCCCATCATCAACAAAGCAAAAGCGTTGTTGGACAATGGTAGTCTGGTTGCCGCCATTTGCGGAGCGACTACCGCGCTTGCTGAAGCAGGCATATTGGACCAACGTCCGCATACAAGCAACAGTCTGGCGTTTTTGCAGCTCTTTTGTCCGAACTACAAGGGCGAATCCCATTACAGGCAGGATCCGATCGTTGATGACGGGCAACTGATCACAACCGGTTCGGCGGGTGGATTGTTATTGGCCTATCAGGTCCTGTCCCGGCTGGATGTCATGACCAAAGAAGCCCTGGATGCATGGTACCAATATTACCGAACGGGCGAAGCCGGTTATTTTTACGCATTGATGAACCATGTCGGTCAATCTCGCGGAGCAGTGTGACGGCGGCCGGTGGCGATGTCAGGTGAAAAGCCTGTCACCGCCATTTTTTTATGCTTCGCAAGGCTGCCAAATGCAAACAATGATGTCAATCGTCTGTGAAAATGTCACCATAACTCGTCTGTGAAAATGTCACCTTTGAAGTGTTCCGAAGCCACCCTTAGGTGGCTTGGACTGTTGTTGATTGTGTGCTATTCTTAAATTGGTTTTGGATCCGATACATCCTCCAGGGATGATCGGCGGCGGGTTTGCGTGGCTGCGTAGAACCCGCCTTTTTTGTTGCTGTTTTTGCTTTGCGTTCCGGCTTATCCGTCGCCTTAAGCATCAGTGCTTGTCCTTG